>Ga0194127_10000480_pt1 | contig 63551 bp, 57 predicted proteins | sample TA2KigC100mmetaG_FD_148624 | JGI IMG/M metagenome (GOLD analysis project Ga0194127, IMG submission 148624) | Freshwater microbial communities from Lake Tanganyika, Tanzania - TA2015036 Kigoma Deep Cast 100m | ecosystem: Environmental > Aquatic > Freshwater > Lake | place: Tanzania: Lake... | reverse complement strand
AAAAATGGCGTACCGCCGGTCATGGCCGGGACGGTCTTTGACATGCCGAATCAGTGTTTCGGGTTTTCCAAGCCGCTCGAGAATAATACTCACCACTTCCAGATTCGTCTTTTCGTTATTGCCGCCGATATTATAAATCTCGCCGGGTTTCGCTTGGGTCAGCACTTTCCAGATAGCCGTACAATGGTCATATACGTATAGCCAGTCGCGGATATACAGCCCGTCGCCATACATCGGCAGTTCTTTATCGTTGAGAGCATTGTTAATCATCAGCGGAATCATTTTTTCCGGGAACTGGTACGGCCCGTAATTATTGGAGCAGCGGGTAATGTTATAACGCAAGCCCCAACTGTGGCCAAAAGCCCGGACCAGCATATCCGCCGCGGCTTTGCTGGCCGAATACGGCGAATTGGGACTCAGCGCCGTCGTCTCCCTGAAAAACCCTTCCGGCCCCAACGAGCCATACACCTCGTCGGTGGAAACCTGCAGGAACCGCTCCAGCTTGTGGTCTAAAGCCGCTTTGAGCAGTGTCAGCGTACCGGCAACGTTGGTCTGAATAAAAATTCCCGGCTCAACCAGCGAACGGTCCACATGACTTTCTGCTGCAAAATTGACAATTGCATCTATTTTATGCTTCTTTATCAGTTCATCCGCCAGGGCCGCATCGCAGATATCGCCTTTGACGAATATATAGTTCGGATGGTTTGTAAAACCTTCCAGATTTTCCAGATTGCCGGCGTAAGTCAACTTGTCCAGATTCACGATGCGCACATCCGGATGTTCGGCCAGAACCATCCGTACAAAATTACTGCCGATAAACCCGGCACCGCCTGTGACTAATATCGTTCTCATACCTGCTCCAGATGTTCCCGCAAGGGTTCCTGCCAGGGACGCATTGCCGTGCCCAGCAGTTTTTCCAGCTTGCCGCAATTAAACCGGCTGTTGAGCGGCCGCTTAGCCGCCGATGGGAAATCGCTCGTTTTACAGGGATTCAGATTGACTCCCACTTTCAGCGTCTCAAAAACAAATTGGGCCATTTCATACCGGCTTACATAACCTTTGGCCGCCAAATGATATATCCCTTCCGGAGACATCGGCAGCTCCATCATCCGGCACACTATTTCCGCCGCTTCTCTCGTTGCTGTCGGAGAACCAACCTGGTCATCCACAACCCGCAGCGGTTTTCCGGCCCGCGCCGTATCCAGCAGTTTTTTAACAAAATTCGTTCCCGCTCTGCCGTACGTCCATTGCAAACGTACAATGCAGAAACGACAGCCAGACGCCGATAAGGCCTTTTCGCCTTCGTATTTACTTTTTCCGTAAGCACTAAGCGGATTGGCCGCATCGGTTTCCGCATAAGGCCTGTCCAGCATTCCATCAAACACAAAATCCGTACTGATGTGCAGCACCGGTATATTTCGTTTGGCCGCCTGCCGCCCTAATTGGCCGACCGCCCGGCCGTTGACTCGAAACGCTAGTTCCGCCTCGCTCTCGGCCTTTTCCACATTCGTATAAGCGGCACAATTAATAATTTGCTTTGCCTGTCCAACAACACTTTCAACATGCCCTGCATTCGTAATATCCAATTCCGGCAAATCATATCCCTGCGCCGGGATATTTCGTCGTCTGAGGCACTCCATCAAGTCCGTACCGAGCATTCCTCTTGCGCCAAGAACAATAACCGGCAGATTCATCGAACGCCTCCGTCATACGCCGGGAGTTTTTCACTCGGATATTCTTTAAGTCGGCCGTAAGCGGCGTCTTTGGCGGATAATTGCGGATTTTGAATCGGCCATTCGATTCCAATGTCCGGGTCGTTCCAGGCAATGCCGCCCTCACAGGCCGGGGCGTAATAATCCGTGCATTTATAACAAAACATCGCAGTTACACTCAGGACACAGAATCCATGGGCGAATCCGGCCGGCATAAAGAACTGACGATGATTTTCAGCCGACAACACTGCACCGACCCATTGGCCGAACGTCGGTGAACCTTTGCGGATATCCACCGCCACATCAAACACCTCGCCCTGCATCACCTGCACTAATTTAGCCTGTCCGTGCGGATACTGAAAATGAAGTCCCCGCAAAACCCCTTTCTGAGAGAAAGATATATTATCCTGCACGAATGGCCCGACGACGCCGACCTGTTCGTAACGGGATGCGCTGAAGGTTTCCATAAAATAGCCCCGGGCATCGCCGAATACCTTCGGTTCAAGAATAACCACGCCGGGAATAGCGGTTTCCAGCCGGTTCATCGTGATACCCCTTGTATCAGTTGAATAAGATACTGTCCGTATTCATTTTTCTTTAGCGGCTCAGCCCGTCGAAGTACTGCTTCGGCGTCGATCCAGTTCTGACGAAACGCGATTTCTTCCGGACAGGCAATCATTAACCCCTGCCGCTGCTGAACGGTTTGCACAAAATTGCCCGCCTGCAGCATGGACTCGTGGGTTCCCGTATCCAGCCATGCGATGCCCCGGCTCAGCAATTCCGCCCGCAGTTTTCCCTGTTTGAGATATTCCTTATTGACATCGGTAATTTCCAGTTCCCCTCTGGCTGAGGGTTTGATGGAAGCCGCGATTTCCGTGATGTGTTTATCATAAAAATACAACCCCACCGCCGCGTAATTAGACTTGGGTTTCGCGGGTTTTTCTTCAATACTCAGCACGCTGCCGCCGTTTCCCAGTTCAATTACACCATAGCGTTCGGGGTCGCGTACCCAGTAGCCGAAAATCGTCGCACCCTCGGTCTGCGAATCCGCCGCCCGCAGCGACGGCGTCAGGCCGTGACCATGAAAGATATTGTCTCCAAGAATTAAACACACGGGTTTAACGCCAAGAAAAGATTTACCGATGATAAATGCCTGCGCCAGTCCTTCGGGCTTTGGCTGTACCGCATAATCAAGCGATATGCCCCATTGGCTTCCATCCCCCAGCAGCGTACGGAACACCGGCGTATCCTGCGGCGTAGAAATGACGAGAATCTGGCGAATACCGGCCAGCATCAGCGTTGTCAGGGGATAATAGATCATCGGTTTATCGTACACCGGCAGAAGCTGTTTACTGACCGCCTGTGTCGCCGGATACAGGCGTGTGCCGCTGCCCCCGGCCAAAATAATACCTTTGCGTTGCATTGAAGCCTCCATTGGCCTTCCAAAAAAGACGGATTAGAACTGCCGCAAAAACCTCAAATCGTTTTCAAACAGCAGCCGAATATCCGTAATGCCGTATTTTTTCATGGCCAGCCGTTCGATACCGAAGCCGAATGCCCAGCCGGTGTATTTTTCACTGTCGATGCCAACGGCGTCAAAGACATTTGGATCCACCATGCCGCAGCCGCCGATTTCCATCCAGGATTCCTTACCGCTTTTATCCACCCAGAGGATATCCACCTCGCAGCTTGGTTCGGTGAACGGGAAAAAGCTTGGCCGAAAACGCCATTTTGTGTCAGGCCCGAAGAAGACGTGGATAAACTGATTAATGGTCGTTTTCAAATCGACCATCGTTACACCTTCATCGACCACCAGCGCCTCCAATTGATGAAACATAAACATGTGCGTCGCGTCAACTGTATCGGGCCGATACACCCGTCCCGGCGCGACAACACGGATCGGCGGTTTCTGATGTTCCATCACGCGAATCTGAATCGTCGATGTCTGGCTGCGCAGCAACGTCGATTCGCTGACGTAAAAATTATCCATCGGGTCGCGGGCCGGGTGTTCCGGCGGGATATTCAACGCGATGAAATTATGCCACTCGTCCTCCACTTCCGGCCCGTACGCGATATTGAATCCCATTCGACCGAAAATATCCAGCAGTTCGCTGATGGTCTGCGTGATGATATGGCTGCGCCCCCGCGGTATTGCCGCACCCGGCAGTGTTACGTCAATCATCGGACCCTGTTTGGCCACACCCGTGCCAAGCGTTTGTTTCTTCTGTTCAAACGCTTCCGTCACCTGCTGCTTGATACGATTGGCGGTTTGCCCGCCGGCTTTTTTCTGTTCGGCGGGCAGACTCCCGACCTGGCTGAGCATATTGGTCACAAGACCTTTACGCCCCAGATACTTGATACGAAAAGCATCAAGTTCCTCGGCTGTCCGGACCGCCTCAAGCTCAGCCATCGCAGTAATTGCAATTTGTTCAAACTGCTCCAACATTGGGCATCGGCCCCTAAAGCAGGATGGTTTATTTCTGAACGGACGTCGCTTTTTGAACCAGCAGATCGAAGGCCGCAGTATCGGCGATGGCAATTTCGCTGAGCATTTTACGGTTCAGCGCAATACCTGCCTTTTTGCAGCCATTAATGAACGTACTGTAACGAACGCCCCGCTGACGACAGGCGGCGTTGAGACGGATGATCCACATCTCACGAAATTTGCGTTTTTTCTGACGTCGGCCGACTCGCGCATAGACCCCTGCGCGAACCGCCGCCTCTTTGGCCAGACGAATCTGATTCTTGCGGGGACCGTAAAACCCCTTAACGGCCTTCAAAACTCTTTTCTTGGATTGACGCCGTGCGGCGCCTCTGCGTACTCTGGGCATACCAGCTTTTCCTTTCCGATTCGAATTATTTTAGCCTGCTGCGGCAGCTGATGTGGCCGGGAAGCGGGCATTCGAGGGCTATAAGCCCTGTTTCTACACTATTTTATGCTCCCAAAAGCGTCCGAATTTTTTGGGCCTTGGCGCCTTCCACAATCGCTGTGCCTTTAATCGCACGCAAACGCTTGGAGCTTTTATTACTCAGCAGATGGCTGCCGTTACAGCGATGTCGTTTCACCTTGCCGCTGCCGGTAATTTTTACGCGTTTTTTCAACCCTTTATGGGTTTTCATCTTTACTTTCATATATTTCCTCTTTCTTTTTGGCTATTTAGTCGTACTTCCATCCCACGGGAAGAGGAGAGAAGGTATCTTTTTCCCGTCGGAATGTCAACAAAAATCCGCTCAAAAAGACAAAAAAGGTCTTTTGCTCTTTCCCGGCACTCCCATTGGCTCGTTCTGCAATATCAGGATTGCTCGGCCGGCTTGGAACCGCTCACTTTGACCGGAACCAGAATCATGTTCATCCGTTTTCCAAGCAGTTCCGCAGGGCGTTCCACCCTGGCGATTTCCTGAAGGGTCTGGACAATCTCTTTCATGACCTCGTTGGCATGGTCCACATACATCATTTCCCGACCGCGGAACATCATCGTGAACTGCACCTTGTCGCCGCGTTCCAGAAATTCCGCCGCGTGTTTAATCTTGATGTCACGGTCATGATTGCCAATCTTTGGACGCATCCGGATTTCCTTGAGCGTCATCACGTGCTGTTTTTTCTGGCTCAGCTTGGCTTTTCGCTTCTGCTGATACAGAAATTTGCCGTAGTCCATAATCCGGCAGACCGGCGGTTCTGAATTCGGCGAAACTTCCACCAGGTCCAGTCCCGCTTCACGCGCCCTGTCCAAGGCCTCTTGAACCGCAACCACGCCGATTTGAGCGTTCGATTCGTCAATCAGCCGTACCGGGCTGACGCGAATCTTTTCATTAATACGAAATCCTTCCGTGCCGATAGTCTTTACCTTTCCATAAGCGGGGTTTTATTTGTTCCATTCGCCGTCGAATGGGATTTATTCTAAATTCAAATCCGCGGTTTTTCGCGCGATTTTTTCCTGGGCCTGCCCAATAAATGCCTCCGCAGACAGGCTGTGCTGAGATTGACTTTGCCGAACACGTATATTGACCGCGTTCTGCTCGGCTTCTTTGGGGCCGACGACCAGCATATAAGGCACGCGGTCGGCATGCGCACGGGCAATTTTGGCCCCGATTTTGTCATCGGAAATATCTATCGTTGCCCGCAGGCCGCCAGCCTTGAGTTTTTTCAGCAACTGCTCGGCGTAAGCGTTCGTTTTTTCACTGATCGGCATGATGCGTACCTGCTCCGGAGCCAGCCACAGCGGAAAATGACCCGCGTAATGCTCAATCAGAATCCCCAAAAACCGCTCGATGGAACCCAATATAGCCCGGTGAATCATCACCGGCGTTTTTTCCAAATTGTCCTTATCGGTATAGACCAGCTCAAACCGCATCGGCATCGAGAAATCCAGTTGAATCGTTCCCAGCTGCCACGACCGGCCGATGCAGTCGCTGATATGAAAGTCAATCTTCGGCCCGTAAAACGCACCGTCGCCGGCGTTGATTTTGTATTCCATGCCCTTGTGTTTCAGCGCGCCTGCCAGCGCGTTGGTTGCGGTTTCCCATATTTCATCCGAACCGATGTGGTCAACCGGCTTGGTCGAAAGCTCAATATGGTAATCCTTAAAACCAAATGCCGCATAGAGTTCCTGCACCAGGTTGATGACGCCAATGATTTCGCCTTCAATCTGTTCGGGTGTGCAGAAGATATGGGCGTCATCCTGGGTGAACTGCCGGACACGCACCAGACCGTGCATCTGCCCGCTGGCCTCGTAGCGATGAACCAGCCCCAGCTCGGCCACACGCATTGGAAATTCCCGATACGAATGTTTGGACGATTTGAAAATCAGCAGTCCGCCGGGACAGTTCATCGGCTTGACGGCATAGGTCACTTCGTCCACTTTGGTAAAATACATATTCTGCTTATAGTGATCCCAGTGGCCGCTGCGATGCCACAGCGACTCGTTGAGCATAATCGGCGTTTTGACTTCCTGATACTCATACTTCTTGTGGACACTGCGCCAGAAATCAATGATTTCATTCCAGACGACCATTCCCCGCGGATGCAGGAAAGCAAATCCGGGACCTTCGTCCTGGAAGCTGAATAAATCCATCTGCTTTCCAATAACACGATGGTCGCGTTTGCGAGCCTCTTCCAGACGATTGATATACTCATCAAGGTCTTTTTTATTCCGCCAGGCCGTGCCATAAACACGCTGGAGCATTTTCTGGGATGCGTCACCGTGCCAATAGGCTCCGGCTACCGACATGATTTTAAACGCCCCGACTTCAATCGAACCGGTGCGGGGAATATGCGGCCCGCGACACAAGTCCGTAAAACCGTCGCCATGCGAGTAAAAACTGATGATATCCCCTTCGGCCCGGTTAATATTGTCCAGTTTATATTTATCCCCCGCCATTTTTTCTTTGGCCTGCTGACGGGTAATTTCAACCCGCACAAAAGGTCTGTCCGCTTTGACAATCTCCGCCATCCGGGCTTCAATGCGGCCAAAGTCTTCCGGGCGAATCGGCTCGTCAAGGTCAATATCGTAATAAAATCCATCGGCCACCGTCGGCCCATAGACTAATTTGGCCGCGGGCCAAAGAGAGCATATCGCTTCGGCCATAATGTGGGCGCAACTGTGCCGGAGGATTTCAAGACCATCGTTATCTTTGGAAGTGATAATCTGGAAGGACATTTCACCCTGAATCGGACAGGATAAGTCAACCAGCCTGCCGTCGATTTTCGCCGCGATGGCCGAACGGGCAAGCCCGGCCCCGATGCGATGTGCGAATTGATACGCTGTTGAACCGTCAGGGCCTTCCATAATCGACCCGTCGGGCAGTTTGACCTTTGCCATTGACCTTTCCAAAACTTTTGTCGTTACACGTAAAACAGACGCTGAATCCTAAACCTTGATAGAATAGTATAGAAACATCGTCCAAAATGTCAAGCCGAATTTATGCCTCAATTAAAAGCCCATCGGGATTGGCCCCTCCGCAGAGAAAACACAGGAGACGTCATACCCACCGATGTAAAACAGGAAATATTCATAAAGATAAATACCCGGCGCACTATACTCTGTTTCTTATGGTATTTTTATTCCAAGGCGTTAATAAAACCAATTCCTATCCTCCTATAACAGGCCCGTATTCGTCTTCGATGGACTTCTTTGTGGAGACATCCATACTGGTGCCCATCTTTTTCTCAGCCTTTTCCAAAAGCGCCGCCGGATAACGTCCCTTATCCAGCATTTCTTCTATAGCGATCAAATCTTTATCATAAAGTTCCCATAAATGGTCGTCGAGAAGCTGCATCCCCATTTTTTTGCCGATTTGGATACTGGACTCGATACGATAGGTTTTATTTTCACGAATCAGGTTGGAGATAGCCGACGTAACCACCATGAACTCATACGCCGCCACACGTCCTTTGCCTGTTTTCTTAGGACAAAGGATCTGACTGAGTACCGCGATGAGGTTGGTGCTGAGCTGAACGCGAATTTGCTCCTGCTGGCTTACCGGAAAGGCATCTACGATACGGTTAATCGTACCCTGACAGCCTGTGGTGTGCAGTGTTCCAAACACAAGGTGCCCGGTTTCCGCCGCCGTGATGGCCGCTTCGATGGTTTCAAGGTCTCGCAATTCACCGACCAGAATCACGTCCGGGTCCATACGCAAAGACCGACGAAGAGCCTCGGAAAAAGTCGGCACATCCAAACCCACTTCCCGCTGGTTGATCACGGACTTTTTGTGGCTATGATAGTATTCAATCGGCTCCTCGACGGTAATAATATGCTGGTCCAGGTTTTCGTTGATATAATTAATCATACTGGCCAGCGTCGTGGTTTTACCACTTCCAGTAGGCCCCGTCACCAGAAAAAGTCCTCTGGGGCGCCGGCACAACGCCGCACAAATCCGCGGAAGACCAATCTGCTCAAAACTTAGCAGTGCTGAAGGGATCAGACGCAACACCATCGAGATATTGCCCTTTTGACGAAACACCGATGTTCTGAACCGCCCGGCATCCCCGAAGGCAAAACCAAAGTCCGTGCCTCCGACTTCCTGGAGTTCCTGCTGATTTTTTTCCGGCGTGATGCTTTTCATCAAAGCGACCGTATCATCCGGCTCCAGGACTTTGGTCTCCAGAGAACGCAGACGCCCGCTGACGCGCAGAACCGGCGGCCGGCCAACGACAATATGAATGTCAGAACCACCCGTCTTGATGCACGCTTCCAGCAACCGGTCAATATGTAGGGATGCCATAACCGTAATCCTATAAATTTATTATTTCTTCTGTTTCATTTTAGGCAGGTTAGTCCATGACCAGACCTTCCGCCTGCGTTACACGGGAAATTTCTTCCGGCGTAGTGACGCCCCGGAAAACCTTGACTCGGCCGTCATCCAGAAGCGTTCGCATCCCGCCAGCTCGGGCCGCTTTCCGCAGGTCGCTGGTTGACGCGCGGGAGAACGCCATATCTCGAATCTGACTATTCAGTTCCATCATTTCAAATATCGCAATACGCCCCTTAAACCCCGTCCCGGAACATCGGGGACAGCCCACTCCTTTATATATCGGATGTTTTTTCATATCTTCCGGAGTAATACTTAACAGCCGCAGAAAATGCGGGTCGGGCGACGTGTCAATTGCTTTACATTCCTTGCAGAGGACACGCACAAGACGCTGAGCCATAATCGCCTGAATAGAACTGGCCACAAGAAACGGTTTGACCCCCATATCAATCAGCCGTGTAATCGCGCTGGGCGCATCATTGGTGTGCAGCGTGCTGAACACGAGGTGACCAGTCAGGGCCGCCTGGATGGCAATGTCGGCCACAATGCCATCGCGGATTTCGCCGATGAGAATAATGTTGGGTGCCTGACGCAGCATCGACCGCAGAATTTTTTCGAATGTCAGCCCGATATCCGTCCGTACCTGACATTGATTGATGCCTTTGATGTTATACTCCACAGGATCTTCGGCGGTGATGATTTTTTTGTCCGGCCGGTTCAACTCCTGCAGCGCCGAATACAGTGTCGTCGTTTTACCGCTGCCCGTCGGACCTGTCACCAGAAAGATACCATTGGGTCGGCGGATAATTTTGGTGAATTCTTCATAGTTGTCTTGTTCAAAGCCAATGGCCTGAATACCGATATTGACCGACTCGGGACGCAAAATACGCAAGACGATGCTTTCGCCGTGATAGGCCGGCAGCGCCGACACACGAAAGTCGATGTCCTGGGTATCAATCAGCCGCTTGATACGGCCGTCCTGCGGAAGCCGGCGTTCGCCGATATCCATTCCGGACATAATTTTGATGCGGGCCAGTACCGGCGCCTGCATGCTCTTGGGAATGTTGTCGCGTTCAATACAGACACCATCAATACGATACCGTACGCGAACGCGGTCAGCCATCGGTTCAATATGAATATCGCTGGCCCGCGTCCGCACCGCCTCGTCGATAATCAGGTTGACCAGCCGGATGACCGGACCGTCGTCTTCTTCGCCGGACATCTCGGCCCGGCGGATTTCCGCCTGTAAAGTTTTGCCCGCCGCAACCAGTTCCGCCGCTGTCGCGTCGATACTGTTGCGGACCTCGTCGATACGCGTATTGATATAATTGTCAACCTTGGTCGGAGACGCCAGACAGCATTGCAATTCCGCGTTGAGCCGAAAACGCAGCAGGTCCAGCAAATCTAAATCCAGCGGATCCTTGATGACTAATTTGAGGTATCCGTTTTCCTTGCCCAGCGGCAAAATGCGATGTTTCTTGATGAGTTCTTCGGGGACAAGCTGTTTTGCGTTTTCGGGAATATTTGCTTTATCCAGATCGACATACTCCATGCCGAACTGTTTAGCCAGTGCCTCAAAAACCTGGTCCTCATTGGCCAGACCCATCGAAATAAGCATTTCGCCAAGGCGCTTATTACTTTCCTTGCCTTTTTTTATCGCCTTAACGAGGTTTTCTTTATCGACAACCCCTTTGGCATATAAAATCTCGCCTAAATGTCTCCGCTTCTGTGCCATCCGGTCCTTTCTCTGCGAGGTCAATCCCGAAATTCACAATATCGTATTATAGCATAATGGGTTATCTTCGTCAAACCCCCAGTTTCAACCGCAATAAATTCAGGGCCGATAATGCCGCTCTTTGGCGAATCATTTCCCTTGAAAGAGGCGCAAAACGAAATTCCCGCACCTCTAAATTTTTTCCAATTTGCACGGCGATATAGACCAATCCCACCGGCTTTTGTTCCGTTCCGCCGTCGGGGCCGGCGATCCCTGTAATAGCAATAGCTGCGTCCGCGCCGGTTCTCCGCACCGCACCCTGCGCCATCGCCCCGGCCACCTGCTCACTGACCGCCCCATACTTTTTCAAACGTTCTTCGGGAACACCCAACTCCCGATTTTTCAATTCATTGCTGTAGGTCACCCAGCCGCCCCGGTAATAACCGCTGCTGCCGGGGACGTCGGTAATCAGTTTGCCGACCAGCCCGCCCGTGCAGGATTCCGCCGTCGCAAGGGTCATCTTCTTTTGCCGCAGCAGTTGGCCCACGACTTCCGGCAGCGTCTTATCTTCCGTACTATAGACAATAGAGCCTAAAATCCCGACGATTTGCCGTTTTCGTTCGGCAATCATTTGCCGGGCCGTTTCAAAATCGGCCGCCTCGGCGACAATATGCAGTGTAATATCGCCGCCGTTGACTGTACAGTTGACTAATGGATTCCGCCCTCGCTTCATCATATCGCCAAGCTGCTGGGCAATAATGGATTCTCCCGCCCCGTAGCAGGAAACACGTTCCGTCAGCGACACCGGCCCTCCCTGTCGGTTTTTCAGTCGCGGTCGAATCATATCGTCAAACATCCGCCGCATTTCCACCGGCACGCCGGGCAGACAAAAATACTCTTTCCCCGCCGCAACGGCATAAATCCCCGGCGCCGTTCCGATGGGGTTATCAATAACATTGGCGCCTTTGGGAATCATTGCCTGCATGCGGTTAATTGAAGGCGTAACGATTTTACGGGACGTGAAAAACGCTTCAATAATATCAAGCAGTTCCTGTCGAAATTCCAGTTCCACACCCAGAAAATCCGCCATGGCCTGCCGGGTCAAATCATCATCCGTCGGGCCAAGACCGCCGGTGATAAAAATGAAATCGCCGACTTTTGCCGCCTCTGTCAGAGACGAAACGATGCGGTCCATTTCATCGCCGACCACCCAGACGCCGCAGGTGGGAATGCCAAATGTCAAAAGCTGCCCGCTCAACCAGTGGGCATTGGTGTCCACCGTCCGACCGTTGAGCAATTCGTTACCGATGCTGACAATGCAGGCCCGCTTCATAGCTTCACAATCACTTTCACTGCGCCATCCTTATAGTCGGCTACCAAATCGAATGCCTTTTGAGTTTGCGAGAAATCAAACCGATGCGTCACCATAAAATCCAAGTTGACTTTGCCGGCGGCCAGCAAGTCAATTGCCTTTTGCGTGCAGTGATTTTGCCGGCGGACGTTAATCAGCGTAATTTCTTTGCGCCGCATCAGGTCGGGACTGAACGATACACGGGTCTCGCGAGGAATGCCGACCAGCATCATTTTGCCGCCGGGTTTGAGGAGTTCGATGCCCTGGTCGAGTGCTTCCTGTTGTCCGGCACATTCATAGACGATATCAATGCCGTCCTGCTCAGCCCTGCCAATAGCCGTGACAATATTTTCTTTGTTCGGATTGCCCACCCAGTCGGCGCCGTTGTTTTGCGCCAGCCGGAGACGCTCCTCGATGATTTCGGTCATATAGACTTTGGCTACTCCAAGCGCTTTGGACGCCGCCATCACACTCAACCCTATCGGCCCGGCACCCAGAACGGCAATTTTTGTGCCCGGCTGCATCTGCGACTGTTTCACCGCATACACACCGATGGCAAACGGTTCACATAATATGCCCTGTGCTGCGGTCAATTTGTCGTCGATGGGAAAGCAGCATTCGGCGGGCATTACCAGATACTCACACAGACACCCGGCAATTTGTCCCGGACAGCCCAGAAAAACCAACTTGCGGCAGGTATGAGGGCGGCCTGCCAGACACTGGTCGCATTGATGACACGACACCGCCGGCTCCACGGCAACCAACTGCCCGGGGCGAAGATTTTTCACCGAGGCCCCCACCTCGACCACCCGCCCGGCACATTCGTGGCCGACCACAAACGGATACTGCACCACCTGACTGCCGATCCGGCCGGTTTCATAATAATGGATATCGCTGCCGCAGACGCCGACAGCTTCAATCTTGAGAAGAACATCCGTATCGCGAGTAATTTTCGGCGAGGGGATTTCCCGCATCTCCATCTGACGAATGCCGGTTAAAACCTGTGCTTTCATCGTACCTTCCCGGTACCTTCCTGTGGTTTGTGCCTGTACGCAAAAAAATCCTTGTTTGAACCTATCTCAGCCAAAACAAGGATTTAACACAGCGGGCGATCGGAATCGGACCGACATGACCAGCTTGGAAGGCTGGAGCTTTACCACTAAGCTACGCCCGCAATTTAGGCCATATTGACCGAAAAAGCCTCCTTTGTCAACCAAAACCCCCGCCAAATCGCAAATTCCCCCCTGTTTTTGTGAATGTTAAAATAATCTTTGCAAATTCTGGAAAAGATTTCCAAAAGCGATATAATGGGCCTTTATTCGTTTTGGAGTATTCAGGATGGATATTCAAACACTGGCACAGGCAGCACGGAAGGCCGCAATTGAACTGGCGGCTCTTGACATCGGGATTAAGAACAAGGCCCTCGACGCAATCCGTCTGGCCCTGCTTGCACAAAGCGGACAAATCATCAAAGCCAATACCGCGGATATCGCCGAAGCCAAGGAAAATGAGCTGGCCGGGCCCCTGCTCAAACGTCTCAAATTCGACGCCGTCAAAATCGACGAGGTCTGCAAAGGAATAGAAAGCCTGATTAAGCTGGACGACCCTGTCGGCAAAACTATTTCCGCCACCGAACTTGACAAGGGGCTGGAACTCTATAAGGTCAGTTGTCCCATCGGCACTATCGGCGTGATTTTTGAATCCCGTCCTGATGCGCTGGTGCAGATTTCGTCCCTGTGCCTTAAAAGCGGCAATGCCATCCTGCTCAAAGGCGGCTCAGAGGCGGCCCGAACGAATAAAATTCTGGCCAAGGTTATCGCGGAGGCCTCTGTTAAGGCGGGAATACCTTCGGGCTGGCTGGGCCTGCTCGAAACCCGCGCCGATGTCGCCGCGATGCTCGAACTGGACGAATATATCGACCTGATTATTCCTCGCGGAAGCAACGCGTTCGTCCGTCATATTATGGATAATACGCGCATCCCTGTGATGGGACACGCCGACGGCATCTGCCACGTCTATGTGGATAAATCCGCCGAGGTGGATATGGCGGTCAATATTACCGTGGATTCCAAATGTCAGTATGTCGCCGTCTGCAACGCCGCCGAGACATTGCTGGTGCACAAAGATATTGCACCGGTCTTTCTGCCCAAAATTAAAGCGACGCTGGAAAAAAAGAAAGTCGTACTCTGCGGCTGTGACAAAACCCGCGCAATCATCGACATCAAGCCTGCAACTGAGCAGGACTGGAAGACCGAGTATCTCGATTATATTCTGTCGATTCGCACGGTGGATAGCCTGGAACAGGCCATCGAGCATATCAACACTTACGGCTCTGGCCATACGGATGTGATTGTCACCGGCGATAAATCCGCCGCAGCGAAATTTTTAAGCCGGGTGGATTCGGCGGATGTCTTCTGGAATGCCAGCACCCGCTTTGCCGATGGATACCGTTATGGCCTTGGCGCCGAGGTCGGTATCAGCACCAGCAAACTTCATGCCCGCGGCCCGGTGGGGCTGGAAGGTTTAGTTATCTACAAATGGCTGATGAAAGGTACCGGTCAGATCGTCGCCGACTACGGCGGAAAAGATGGCAAATCGTTTACCCATAAACCGCTGAAAAGGAGGTATTAAATGTTCAGAAAAACATGTTCTGGTTTTCTTTTTCTGTGTTTGTTTACTTCGTGTGTCTTTTCCAAACCTTCCAAAGACACAGCAAAGACAGACAGTATTTGGGAGAATTTAACCAAAGAGATCCAATCGCTATCGGATTCCATGCCAGATAAACCCGCACCAGGTTCAACTGATAAAGAGCGGGACGAATGGCGGATGCAAGATTATAAAATAAGGCAAAAACGGATTGAGACCATAGAAAAGCTTGAACTCCAGGGACTCTCCGATGAGCAGTTAAAACCATACTATGTAATGAAGGTTGATGACATCGAAAGTTGTTTTCACTTTGCTCGCTCTGAAGCCAACCGATACGAAGCAAAATTATATTCGATGATGGACAATAGTACACTTCAGGGGAAAATTCTGTCAACAGAGCTTTTCTGGAAGCTCAATCTGTATCACATAAACACCCATTTAATGCATATCTCCGAAGCAGATCTTCAGCAAATCGCTGAGTTTGAATTGTCACGAAAAACCAACCCCGAAGCTGGCCGTCTTATGGTTCGAGCAATAGATAGGGCTCGTCCAGGCTATGATGCGAAAGTTAAATGGTCAACATGGGTATTTGATAACATGTCGTCTGAGAGTGAAGGATATAAACTTCTTTCTGCCATAAATCGTAAAAAATCAGACATCGGAAAACAATTTGAGTTTGAAGGCTCTGATCTCAACGGCAATGTGATCACTGCAAAGAGTTTAAGAGGCAAAGTTGTCCTTATCGACTTTTGGGCCCTCTGGTGTGGATTTTGCCTGCAGGAAATACCTAAAATACAGGAATTGCACGAAAAATACAGTGATCATGGATTGTGTGTTCTTGGCGTTTTTAACGACTATCGAATTGATGAATTAAAAGAGTATCTCAAAGATAACAAGGCGACATGGACTCAACTGATTGACACTAAAGCGTCAAAAGAATCTTTCATGCACCCTTTGGCTCAAAGATATGGCATATCCGGCCTGCCCGAATATTTGTTAATTGACAAGAAAGGAAATTTGGTTAAGTTTGCCGGCAGAGTGGATATCCTTAAATCAGATATTGAAAAATTAATCGCTAATCAGTAAAAACTGGATTCGATAAAAGATATGCGTAACTTTGCCAATACCAAACGAATCGTTATCAAGGTCGGGACCAACACGCTGACCAAAGGCGACGGTATCGACACAGAGTATATCGAAGGTCTGGCCGGACAAATCGCCGCTTTAGTCAAGCAGGGCAAACAGGTTCTGCTGGTCACCAGCGGCGCCATTGGAATGGGCGCACGCAGACTCCAACACACCGGCCCAGTTAAAGAAATGAAAACCCGCCAGGCCTGCGCCGCTATCGGACAACCCCTCCTGATGCACGAATACCACAGGGCCTTTGCCAATCGCGGACAGATTGTCGCACAGGTACTGCTGACGGCGGAAGTATTAAAGAGCCGCAAAAGCTATCTGAATCTCAAAACCGCCATCGAAGCCCTGTTCAAACTGGGTGTCGTACCGATTCTGAATGAAAATGACAGCGTCGCCACCGACGAAATCGGCACGGCGTTCGGTGACAATGACCGCCTCAGTGCGCTGGTCGCCAGCAAAATCGACGCCGATGTTTTAATTCTGCTGACCGACATTGACGCTTTATATGACAAAAACCCCAAAGACCACCCCGACGCCCAGCCAATTAAGATCGTTTATGAAATCACGGATAAAATCGTCAGGGCCGCGGGCGGCAAAGGCTCGATGTATTCGACCGGCGGGATGAAAACCAAGATCGCCGCCGCCAAAATCGCCGCCTATGCCGGCTGCCGGGTCATCCTTGCTCACGGGCACGAACCCAACGTCCTCGAAAAAATCATCTCCGGCGACGACATCGGCACATTATTTATGCCAAAACAAAAATTGTCCAACCGCACCCGCTGGATATTGAATAATTCTCCCGAAGGAACCATTATTGTGGACGACGGTGCCCTCAAAGCTCTGCGAAACCACAAAAGTCTGCTGCCCAGCGGCGTCAAGGCCATCGAAGGGACATTCGAGGCCGGGACGGTGGTGATGATTAACAACTTCGCCAAGGCCGTCGTCAGCCTGTCCAGCGAGGAAATCAGGAAAGTCGCCGGCCGACACAGCCGCGAAATCCGCAAACTCCTCAGCCCCGACCGCCGCGACGTCGTCGCCGTGCCGGAAGATATCGTCTTTATCGATAACCCCGCAGGGGATTTGCCTTGACGCTCGGCGGCGTGTACAGTATCTTAACCAGCCTTTATTTCTCAATTTCAGCGGAAAAATAAAAGAAGATAAACGGCAAACTATCGCCGGAGTGGCGGAATGGCAGACGCGCAGGATTCAAAATCCTGTCGAGATTACACTCGGTGAGGGTTCAAGTCCCTCCTCCGGCAGTTTTATGAACGGGCAGAAATAATTTCGCAAATTTCTCCGGCTTTGGGGTATTGTTCGCCGCGATATGGATAAATGTTTAAGTCTCTGCGTCATTGGAACCGATAAGTAGAAAATATGTTTATAGTTTCAGTCTGTCGTCAATGGATTCGAATCATGCTAAAAATAGATAAAGTATCGCCCGCGGTATTATACAAAGTAAGATATTGTCTATTGATTATGGCAGCAATATTAGGATTGGTCGGCTGCCAAATCGGCCCCAAGGCCCCAACGACAATGTCATTCCGCCTCTCGCCGTTCGAACTGGCCAGCCGGCTGGGACTGAATGTGACGGAGGAAACCGACCGTTATATTGAAATGAAGAATGAAGCCAACCGCGTCCTTATCTTCATTCACGACGGCGGCAGAGTTTTCGTCAACCAGACTCCCATCGGCAGCACCGGCCCTGTGACCCGTCTTAATGGAACGCTTTATTTGCCTGAGATTCTGGAAAGTATGATTCGATCGCATCTGAGGTCCACATCTTACGTTGCGCCCGTGACACCGAAATCGCAGTGGACTCCGCCTAAGACCAAAGCAGCCGGCGGCCTGATTGTCATCGATCCCGGCCACGGCGGTGATGACCCCGGCACCACCAGCTATCTGGGACATTACGAAAAAGGTATCAATCTGCGTATCGCCAATAAAGTCGTCGCGAAGCTGAAAGCCAAAGGTTTTACCGTCAAAATGACCCGCACGTCGGACACCACCATCAATAGATTTGAGCGGGCCGAATTAACCAACAGGATCGACCCGGACTTGTTCGTCTCCATTCACTGTAATTCACTGCCTAAATCAACTATGCGCGGCTATACCGTCTATACCAGCCGCTCGGCCAGTGTGAATTCGCGGATGGCAGCCGGGCTGGTGGAAGATGCGATGACGGCCACGGGACTGCCCAGCCGGGGCGTACAGGGAGGGGATTATGTCGTGCTGGTCAACACCAACTGCCCGGCTATTCTGGTCGAATGCGGATGTTTGTCCAATCCGCGTGAGGCCGGTTTGCTTTATGACAGCAGTTTTCAGGACAAAGTCGCCACGGCCATCGCCAACGGCATCGAAAAAGCAATGGCACGCCTATAACAAGGAAGCGTCCGCCGCCGTCTTTGAATAAAATTGATTTCGCTATTTCTCTCTGGTACAATAATCACAAGTGTCAGGCTTTAAAATACAAACCGGCTTAAAGGAAATCTGAAACGTGCTGAAAGAAACTGAAAATCCTCCTATTATCTGGCCTGAACAAAAATCTGTCGCCGATTTTGAAGGCACATGGTGGGTGGCTCACACACGAAGCCGAAATGAAAAAGCCGTCGCATGGGCGATGACAGGACGGGAAATACAATATTTCCTGCCGATGGGCTGGAAAGTCAGCCGTAAAAAAGGACACACCATCCGCTCCCTTCTGCCGATTTTCAGCAGTTATATTTTTTTCTGCGGAGAGGAAAAAGACCGCATGGAAGTGCTCAAAACCAACCGTGTCGCGACGATTATCTCTGTTTTTGACAAGGCCCGATTAGTCGCCGAACTTCTTCCCATTGAAAGAGCTTTGCGAGCGGGAAAAACTCTCCTGCCCCATGAATACATCAAGGTCGGTCAAAAATGCAAAGTCATCGCCGGCCCTCTTATGGGAACCGAAGGCGTGATTGCCAGGCAAGGCGGAAAAAATCTTCGGCTCATTCTGGCCGTTGAAATGCTCGGCCAGGCCACCAGCGTCGAAATCGACGCCGATATGATTGAACCATTGGAAAATTAATTCTATTCAGGAGATTCCTATGGTATCCCTTATCTGGCTGACAGGATTGTTGATTGCGGGATTGGGCGGCTGGATCGTCTGGCGGCCAAAACCTCTGACCTGGCTTCTTCAGCAGGCCAAGAATGAAGTTGTCTTTTCCATCATGGCCCTACTCAGGGCCGCCATCGGCGTCATTATGCTCGTCTGGGCACGCTCGTGCAATCGCCCCGTCATCATCGTCGTCATCGGCATCCTGGCGATTGCCGGAGGCGTTTTTATGATTGTCGCTCCCAGAAGCCAAACACAAAAAATGATCCAGTGGTTTCTCGCCCGGCCTTTATGGATTCATCGTCTCTGGGGAATCGTTGCCGCCATCTTCGGACTGCTCGTCATCTGGGCCGGCTGGCCAAAATAATAGATTGATGCAGCGATTGACGAGTCGTACTATTGCGACACGGAACTGTAATGCCAATGCCACGGCTCAAATGCCATCTTTGAGCCGTGCGGGTATGACAGTTTGAACCCATATCGCTCCGCGTGACGCAGCATCCATTGATATTCCTCCAGTGCCTCAAATGCAGCAGGGTCGTTCTGGCCGTCGATGCCCCGCTCATTAACAAAATCAACGGCCTGATGTATCGGCTGACCGTGTTCGCTATACCCCGGCCACGCCGCAAACCTCGCCGTCTCGCGAATGGAATAATCGTGATTCTTGAGATAAAAAACAAACAGATAAAGCTGATATGCCGCTGACCGGTATCCCGACTCGACATACAGCATCCTGCCAATATCTTTTTTCATTGCCGCCGTCATCGCCATATAGGCGTTATACACATCTCGCGGCAAAAACTGCGGAGGAATTTCCTGCGTCTTATTTTCCGCCAGTTTCATCATCTGGCCTTTGATGACAACAAGATCGGGCGTTTTTGAAGGGATGCCCTGATAGGGAATGGTGATATTCAGCAATCTCGTATCAAGATTCTGAAACTGCCGCAAGAAGGCCCGTTCTTCGCCATTCAGCGGCAAATACAATTCTTCAAAACTCAGCGCCGCAATATCGCCCTGGCTCCGCCGCTGCGCAATCATCGGCTCCAGCTTCTTGACCACCTGCTCCACCACCGCCCTGTCCGCATCGGAAAGCCTGGCGACATTGATATTACTGCCGCCGCAGCCGGCAACGAACAACACTCCTGTTCCCAGCAACCCCAGACAGACTATTTTTAATGTCTTAATTCCCATTGTTATATTTACTTCGCCTTTATTGGCTAAGGCTTGTGGATGCTAACGGTCTTTCAAGAGCTTTTAATCGTTGTCTTTTTCCTGTGCCGGCTGTGAATCCTCGTCCTCCGGCTGTTCCGGACTGACAGGAATACGATACTCTCCATCCAGCCATTTGCCCAAATCAATCAGACAACATCGCCGACTGCAGAAGGGAAAATAAGCTTCGTTTTGGCTTGTGCTCGCCACCTGGGATTTACAGACAGGACATTTCATACGTATATGACACAAATTACGCAAAAGAACAGCCGCCGACGTGTCTTAGTCTTTCTCATCCGACGACGGTTCGCTATCATCCTCTTCTATTTCATACAGGTCGTCGAGATCAGGGTCCGTCTCTATCGGCTCAAATTCGTTTTCATCTTCTTCCTCATCCTCTTCTTCTGTCTCGACCTCATCCTCTGATTCGTCGCTCTCAGCTTCGTGTCGATGCGCCCATCGGCGGGACTCTTCCTGTTTGGTCAACTGCCCTTTTTCCAGCCGGGTGGCGTATTCCACACAATATCGCGCCCATGGATTGGCCTCCAGCCGGGCCTTGGGAATGGGTCTTCCCGTTCCTTCACAGACGCCGTAAGTGCCGTTTTGAATGCGCTTCAGCGCCGCGATAATCTCGGCGACGATTTTACGCTCGCTGCTCATAAGTCCCAGCGTAAAATCCTGCTCGAACGTATCGGAACCGATATCCGCCATGTGAATCGGCATCGACGAAAGGTCGCCTGTGGCGTCCGCGCGGTTTTTCCGCAACGCTTCACTTTCAATCGAATCCACATCGCCGGCGAGCTGGTGCAATTTTTCCAGAAGAACCTGCTTGAAATGTTCCAGTTCCGCATCCGTTAAATACGTCTTGGTCAATACTTGTACCGCTTTGGGTTTTGTTTCGGAAGAAGAAGAGGCTGTCAAGCCGGCGCGGATAGCGGCGTTTTTCCCCACAGCACTGCTTTTAGGAGCAGCCGCACCGCCTTTTTTGGTGTTCTTTGCTGACAAAGACACTGGGGTTTTCACTGCTGCAGGTTTCTTATTTGCAGTGGTCTTTGCGGTTATCTTCAAGGCTGATTTCTTCGCTGTTTTTTTTGCCTTCTTTGCCACAATCTATGCACCTTTCATAGCACTCATAACAGCCCCGTCACACTGAAGTTACATCGCCGTCTTATCATTGTCGGCAATTCGTGAAGGCAAAAGTATAATTTCTTATGAAAAATTATCAAGTAAAAACATAGAAGTTTATAACCTCTTTCCCTAAAAGACGTTATATTGTTTATTCCCGTCCGGCCGTATCTTTTTTCCGCCCGCTCAGAGGAATAAAAAAGGGTTTACTTCGGAAGCTGCCCTGAAATCCATCAACCTCAAAAACACATTTGAGTCTTTCAACGGCGAATACTTCGGACGGATTTCCCCAGGCCATTTCACCGCCGGCCAGAAGCATCGCATGGTCGCAATACTGGCAGGCCATGTTGATGTCGTGAGTCACCGCAAGGATGGTTTTTTGCTGTTCGGTTTGAAGTTTTTTGAGCAAATCAAATATCCGAATTTGGTGTTTCATATCCAGATGATTCGTCGGCTCATCCAACAGCAAAATCGGCGTCTTCTGGGCCAGGGCCCGCGCGATGAAAACCCGTTGACGCTCCCCTCCGCTGAGTTCATTCAGTTTTCGTCCCGCCAGATGAACGATTTCAGTCTGTTCGAGAGCCTCTGCGACAATATGCCTGTCGCTCTCATCTTCAAACAACACAAAATCGCGCCGGTTCAGACGAACCATCATTACCATTTCCAATACTGTGAAATCAAACACCGGCACATATTCCTGGCATACAACGGCAATCTGCCGGGCAAGTGATTTTGGGGCATAAGAACTCAATTTTTCTCCGTTGAGCCGGATAGTCCCTCCGGCAGGTTTCAACAATCCCGCCAGAAGCCGAACCAGCGTGGTTTTCCCCGCCCCATTGGGACCTGCAATTGCGCAGAAAGCCCCCTCGTTGACGGAAAAGGACAAATCCGTCAGGATTGAAGTCTGTGTATAACCAAAACGAAGATGTTCAACTTCTATAACGGCCATTTATCTCTCCGTATAAAGTTTTCCGCCGCGGCGAACTAAAAGGAATAAAAAGAATGGTCCCCCTGCCAGAGCCGTCACAACGCCAACCGGCATTACCGCCGGGGCAACAACCGTTCGGGATACGGCATCGGCCAGAACCACAAAACCCGCCCCGGCCAAGGCGCTGAGAGGAATTAGTTGACGATGATCCGGCCCAATGAAGAGTCTTACGGCATGAGGCACGATGAGTCCGACAAATCCCACCAGCCCGCTGAGACTGACGGCCACGGCCGTAATCAAAGCCGAAATGGCAAAACATCCCTGATATACCCATTTGACATTGACTCCGGCCGTACGGGCCTCTTCCGGACTGAGACTCAGCAGATTCAAAGAGACGGACAACCGCAATAAAATCAACACCCCCGCCGTCACAATCCCGCCGCTAATCCATAACAAACCATAGTTTTCCAGCGCCGTGATATTTCCCATTAGCCAAAAAATCGTGGTTTGAATCTGCCCGGCCTGGGCGATGGAGTTTAAGAACATAATGACCGCCGACAAAAACGCATTGACCACCACGCCGGCCAAAAGCAGGCCGGACATACCGCCTCGTCGTCCGCCGCCGCCTAAGAGCCAGACGACCCAGACGGTCGCCAGTGCGCAGACAAACGCTGAAAGCGTGATAGAGGAAATTCCCCAAAATGACCATGAAACACCGGCCACCACCACCGCCAGCATTGTCCCCAGTCCCGCCCCGCTGGAAATGCCCAGCAAATACGGGTCGGCCAGCGGGTTTCGTAAAATCGCCTGCAAGACCACCCCCGCACAGGCCAGCGCCGCTCCGACAATCGCCGCCAGAAAAATCTGCGGTATGCGAACGTGCATATAAATTTCATAATCCACATTTGCCTGGCCTGATTCCAGCCGCGGTCCCTGCAAAACCACGCCCAAATGAATCGTTTTTGAGCCAATCAGAGAACACAAAAACATCAATAGCAGCAGAATTCCTGCGGCCACGGCGATTCGAAACATCAGTTTTTTAGGCGTCAGCACCGGATTCATTCTTCGAATTTCTCCTGCGGCCAAAGACATCGGGCAACTTCCTGGAGGCCTTTTTCAATTCGCGGTCCAAGCCGGCTGACCAGGTCGCCGTCCAGAACATAAATGCGTTTGTCGCGCACCGCCGGCAGGCTTGGATATCGGCCATAAAATTCCCCGGCGGTTCGGCTGAGCCGTTCATAATCCTTTGCGGAATCAGCCGGCTCAATAATAATATCCGGCGCCGCCGCCAGAAGAGATTCCTGGCTGATGGGCGGATATTGATGCAGTGTTTTTTCAATTGCGTTTTGGCCGCCGCAGGTGCGAATCATTTCATCCACGAACGTATCCTGCCCGGCCACTCGCAGCGGCTCTCGCTGAATCACCCACAGAACTTTGGGGTCACCTCTTCCGGCGAAACGCCGTTTCAGGGTATTCTGTGTATTTTGAATGCGATAAATCAGTCTGTCGGCCTGCTCCTGTTTTCCAACCGTTTTACCAATAGCCCTTATCCCGCTGAACAATTCCGGAAAAGATTCTATATTAAGCGATAGAGACTTGCAACCCATACTTCTGAGCCGTTCCGCCAGAGAAGCCTGTTGTTTAAATCCCAGCGCAAAGACATGGGTTGGTTTCGCCTTCATAATTGCCTCCATATCCGGCTGCCAGAATGTCCCGACTTTGGGCAGCGATTGCGCCTGCGATGGATAATCGCTGTCGGAGGTGACGGCCGCAATTTCTTGATTCAATCCCAGCGCAAACAGAATTTCCGTCAGATTCGGCGCCATCGAAACGATACGCAGTTCTTTCGGCAATGCCGGCGTCACCGTGTTAACTTCCGCAATCGACGGCTTGGCGCGATACCGATTCCAAGAATGCCCGACAAGGAAAATAATTCCCGCCAGAATGACCGCGTCTATCGCCAGCAATGTTATCAATGTTGTCTTCTTCATCGTCTTGTTTTACGCCTTTGCAATAATTACAAGAATCTTTTTTCAAAAAACCTTTTTTTATCCCGTCCTGACGCTCCGGGCTTGTTGTTCTTTTCAAAAGCCCGTCCGCTTGAATTGTTTTTCCAGTTGAGCCAGAGAAAATGTAATCACCGTCGGTCTGCCGTGCGGACATCGGCAGGCTCCAGGATACTTTTGCCGGTCGGTCAGCAACTGGGCGATTTCTTCGTCGGTCAAAGACTGGCCCGCCTTGACCGCTGCTGAACAGGCCGCCCGTTCGAGGATATCCTGCAGTAATTTTTCCGGCTCCTGCGTATTTTCACTTGCAACCAGAATATCCAGCACATCTCGCACAAACACCACAGGGTCGATTTTATCCAGCAGCATGGGAAAGGATTGTATCGCAACGGCGCCGAGGCCGAAAGAGCCAAGTTCAATACCGAGTTTTTCAAAAATATCAGCGTGCAGTGCCGCCGTTTGCTCATGCGACGGCGTCATCTGCACTACCGCCGGGACGAGAAGCCGCTGGGAAGTCAGTTTGCCCTGGCGTACTCTTTCGCAAAGTTTTTCAAACAAGATGCGTTCATGCAGCGCGTGCTGGTCGATAACTTCAAATCCCTGTTCCGTCGGCAGAAGAAGATAGCTGTTATGAATCTGCAGAAATTCTTTTATCGCAGAACGATTCAGCGTTTCAGAAAAATACGTATCGGGATAAGACCCGTTTATTGAACTTTGCGGCTGCCTTTGCGACAAATCCGGCAATGGTTCGGCACGAGCCGGACGAAAATCAAATCTCCGCTGTGAAGACGGCGGCGCTTTAAAGAAATCCTCTACCGCATGCATAATCCGCTGTTTTCGCTGCGATTCGGCATTTGGGGAGGTCTCGGGCAAGGGAGGAAATTCCATCTTAGGCACCCGGCCGGGTACATCCAGCGGCGTACTGAGCAGTTTATCCCGCAGGGCCGACAAAACCTGCGAATGCACGAGGTTGGGGTTGTCGAAACGAACTTCTATTTTTGTCGGGTGGACATTGACGTCGAACGATTCCGGCGATGCCTGCAAAAATAGAAACACCACCGGGAAACGGTTTGGCTCGGTCAATCCCTGATAGGCCTGCCGGACGGCGTGCTGAATGAATTTATCGCGGATGAACCGACAGTTGAGAAATACGTATTGATAAGCGCCGCTGGTGCGGGCGGCGGCGGGTTTGCCGATCAGTCCGGTAATTTCCATCCCTTTTTCCGGCTTGCGGATTTCCATCAGCGTTTCGGCCAGGTCGCTGCCGAATAAAATTCTCACCCGCTCGGCCAAAGTCTGTCCGCCGGGCAGATGATGAATCTGCCGGCCGTTGTGCGTCAACGTTAAATCGAGCGAGAGGTTGGCCAGAGCGATTCGAGTGAAATGCTCTGTGATATGCGTCATTTCCGTATTGGCGGTGCGGAGAAATTTTCTGCGGGCCGGCAGTTTATAAAACAGATTCCGGACATCAATCGTCGTACCAACGTCGGCGCTGGTCGGAGACACCGGCTCTTTTTGCCCGCAATCGGAAACGAGCCGGCCGGCTTCAATCGAATCGGCGGTTCGGCTCACGATGGAAACATGGGCGACTGAGGCGATGCTGGCCAAGGCCTCTCCCCGGAAGCCCATGGTTTGAATGGCGTGTAAATCGTCTGCGGTGCGAATCTTGCTGGTTGCGTGAGGTTCCAGCGCCAACTGTAAATCCGAGGCATCCATTCCGCAGCCGTTATCAATGACGGCGATGCGTTTTCGCCCGCCGTCTTCAATCTGCACAACAATTTTCGTCGCTCCGGCGTCGATGCTGTTTTCCAGCAGTTCCTTGACGACACTGGCGGGACGTTCGATGACCTCCCCTGCCGCGATCATATTGATCATATTGTCGTCGAGAACGGCTATTCTACCCATACGCTCCGTCTTTCCGCCGAAATCGGCGTTTTATATCAAGAGGCTTCTGCCGGTCATTTCCGCAGGCTTAGGTAATCCCATCACTTCCAGAAACGTCGGCGCAACGTCGGCAAGTCTGCCGCCGGAGGCCATTTTACGATTTTTGAATTTTTCGTCAAAAACAATGAACGGCACATCGCCGACGGTATGCGCGGTGTGCGGCATATTATTTTCGAAATCCCACATTTTCTCGAAGTTGCCGTGGTCGGCAAGAATGATGGCGCTGCCGCCCATTTGTTTGACTTTATCGAGAATCCGCCCGACGCATTTGTCCACCGTCTCGGCGGCCTTGATTGCCGCGGCCAGAACGCCGGTGTGCCCCACCATATCCGGGTTGGCAAAGTTGCAGATAATAACGTCGAACTTATTGCTGCCAAGTTTTTCGAGAATCACTTCACAGACCTCGTTGGCGCTCATCTCGGGTTTCATATCATACGTCCTGACTTTGGGCGACGGCACAATTTGTCGTTCTTCGCCCTCGAATGGTTTTTCCTGGCCGCCGTTGAAAAAGAACGTGACATGGGCGTATTTTTCCGTCTCGGCGCAATGAAACTGCGTCAGGCCCAGCTTGCTAAGGTATTCTGCCGTAATATTTTGCATCTCCCGATTTGGCGGGAATGCCGCCGGCGTTTTAATCGTCGCGTCATATTCGGTCATACAGACATACTTGCCCACTTTCGGCCAGACTTTGCGCTGGAAGCCGGAAAACTCCGTATCCACAAACGCGCGGGTCAGCTCTCTGGGGCGGTCGCCGCGGAAGTTGAAGAAGATAACGCTGTCGCCGTCTTTCACCAGAGCCAGCGGTTTGCCGTCGGCACCGGTGACAGCCGTCGGCTCGATAAATTCATCCGTGACTTCGCGGGCGTAGCTGTCCCGTATCGCCGCGGCAATGGAAGGTGCGCTGCGTCCGACGCCTTCGGTCAGGCATCTGTATGCCGTCTCAACGCGTTCCCATCGTTTATCGCGGTCCATCCCGTAAAACCGCCCCATGACCGAGGCGACTTTACCAACGCCGATTTTGGCCATCTTTTTTTCAATATCTGCCAGATATCCCGCCCCGCTGGTCGGCGGTGAATCACGCCCGTCGGTAAAGGCGTGCAGAAAAACATCCTTCAGGCCATTACGTTTAGCCATTTCCAGCAAGGCGTACAGATGCCCCAGCAGAGAATGTACGCCGATGTCGCTGCACAGTCCCATCAGATGAAGTTTTCGCCCGTTTGTTTTGGCGTTTGTTATGGCCGAGAGGAGGACTTCATTTTTGAAAAAATCGCCCTCGCGGATGGCCACGGTAATCCGCACCGAATCCTGATAAACAATCCGGCCGGCGCCGATATTCTGATGGCCGACCTCGCTGTTGCCCATCGTGCCTTCGGGAAGCCCCACGTCTTCGCCATAGGTGCGAATTAAACAGTTGGGATACTCCTTCATCAGCATCGCATCCACAGACACCTTAGACTGCTTGACAGCGTTGAATTTATCCTCCGCCGGGCTGGGATTAAAACCCCACCCATCCCGGATAATCATCACACAAGGTCTTGTTCTTAATTTGACTTTTGGCTGTGCCATACCGCTTTTTGTCCCTTTCTGAAGAGTTACCTCAATGGCTTATGATATTGCTATCCAAGATATACGGACGACTGGGGTTTGAGGGTCTGAATTTTATCGGCTTTGTCTTTTATATCTTCTTTGAACAGGGCAAAACTTGGCGCGATTTCCAGTACACAGTCGGGTTTTCCGTCGGCCTTGTACGGCACTTTGACACCGGCTGATTCCAGCCAACTGGCCGCCCTGTCAATCATCATCTGATGCGTCACCTCGGCACTGTCAACACCCGTGGCGTTTTTAACAGGAGCAAATTCTTCGGCTCGCAGGGTTTGCAGAATGACGGATTTTTTCGCCATCGGTAAAGCGTCGAACACAAATGTCTCGAGTTTGACGCCGTTGGGTTTATCCGGATTGACGGGATTGCCCGCGGCGTCGATATGCGGGATTTTTTTGACCGCGCGGTGGAACGGCAGAGCAAAACCGCCGCCAATGTTGAGCTTTTCGATAAACGATATGGAAATAATATGGATTCCAATCGAGCCCAATTCAAACACAAGCGAGCCGTCCAAATTTTTGCGATGGGCCTGCTTGTCCGGCAGGTCGCTGTATTCGATGACTGTCACTTTGCCGTCCACGAGGCAGAAATTGCCGACTTTTTCGAGCGGGCCGGCCTTAATCAGGGCCTTGGAGGACATCTCGGCTCCGTCGGCCGCGTGCAGTCCAATAAACAACGGGTCCAGTACATAGACCAGCGGATTGTCCACCTGCCAATAGGACAGATACTCGATGCCGCGTTTTTTAATATCCGCAAGCGCTCCGCTGTCGGCCAGGGCCTTGAGACTTCCGCCGTGGCCGTCGGGACCAGTCGCCAGCGTCCCTTTATCAGCCATCAGGATTTTGCCGTCAAAGGTGAAATTGGGCGTTGTGCCCTGCTGGAAGATAATCACGTTTTTCTTCTTCAGACCGAAGTAATTGGCCTTTTCAAAAGTTTCTTTGGTCGCGTTATCGTTCAGTGGGCTGGTCATTATATACCAGGGGATATCCGCGCCGTATTTTTTGGACGCGGCAAGGATGGATTCGCCAAAAATAGTGAACAACGTTTTTTTCTTGATAGGACTAACGGAAAAATTACCCTTGGGGCCGTCAAATCCGAGACGGGTACCCTGACCGCCGGCAACAACAAAACCGGCGACTTTGCCCTGTTTGAGCAGGTCTTCGCCCAATTGATACGCTTTGGCATATTTGGCTTTTTGTTCGATGGTTTTGGGGACAGGCGGATAGGCCGGCGCCGGGTCGAAATGTGTTGGAATGGCCAATGCGCCGTCTTTTTTGATATACTGCTCAATCCAGCCGGGGAGACGTTTAAAATCCAGCTTCTCAATCTGATTCAACAGCGATTTTTGTTGATTGGTGTTCAGTTGATTGTAAAACGCTAATAAATGCTCCTGTTGATATTTCTTACAAAGGGCCGAAACCCTTTCAAATCTTGTTTTGTCTGACATTGTGTTCTTTCCTTATTGGCTATCCAAGTTTACCTGAGATGAATTTCTTTGCCGCATCGAGCGCGTCGGCGATTTTGGAGGGGTCTTTGCCGCCGGCCTGGGCGAATTGCGGGCGTCCGCCGCCGCCGCCGCCGACTATAGGAGCGATACTTTTGACAATATCGCCCGACGAGACTTTCTTAATCAGGTCATCCGTCACGCCGGCAAACAGCATTACTTTGTCGTCGCTTTCGGCCATAGCCAGCACGACAACCACCGAGCCGGCCTTGGCACGGAGACTGTCAATCAGACCTCGCGCCTGGTCCTGACCCACCGGCGGAATCTGCTCGGCAATCACTGCTATGGCGCCGATTTTCTGCGATTTGGCCAGCAGGTCATCGGCGGATACCTGTGCCGCAGCGGCCGCTGTCGCGCCGCTTTTGAGTTGTTTGGCCAGAGATTTATTGTCCTCGAGAATTTTATTGACGCGAATTGTAATCTGGTCAGCGGGAACTTTTAATGCCCCTACCAATTCATCCACGATGTCGCTGCGACCCAGCAGATGCTCTATCAGCTTAGGCCCTGTTAATCCTGTAATTCGCCTTACGCCGGCAGAAACGCTTTCTTCCTTGAGTACCGCAAAACCGCCGATTTCAGAAGTGTTGGAAACGTGCGTTCCGCCGCAGAATTCCTTGCTGAAAGCATCATTGAGATGGTCTTTGTCGGATGCCCCGGCGGCAATGACGCGGACGGTATCGCCGTATTTTTCACCAAACAATGCCATCGCGCCCAGTTTTTTGGCCTGCTCAATCGGCAGAGTCACATGAGTCACCGTTTCAGCGGCGGCGATTTTCTCATTGACTAATTTTTGCACCTGCGTCAATTGTTCTTTCGTCAGGGCTTTAGGCCAGGTGAAATCAAACCGCAGATAATCCGGACAAACTGAGCTGCCCTGCTGCTTGACCGAATCGCCCAGTGTTTTTTGCAGCGCCCATTGCAGCAGGTGCGTGGCCGTGTGATTTTTCATCGAGGCCCGGCGATCTTTGCTGACCGACAACTCGGCCATATCGCCAATATTTAAACAGCCGGTATGAAGCCGGCCTTTATGCAGGACGCAATTGCCGGCCTTTTCGGTATTTTCGACAATAAATTCCCACCCATCGCCGGTGATATGTCCGATATCGCCGGTCTGTCCGCCGGACTCGGCGTAGAAACAGGTCTTGTCCAAAATCACGGCGGCAATTTTGTTGGTGTCCTCAAACGAGCCTTCCTGTACGAATCCTTCCTGCGTCACCCAGCCCACCACTTTGGCCCGGCATACAAGCGTTTCGTACTTGGCGGCATCATCGGTGGCGGGAAGCTGGACATTGGAAAGCCCGGCGGTCAGCGAAACGCTTTTTTGAGCGGCGCGGGCGCGTTCCCTCTGCTGATCCATCAGTTTCATAAACACATCGGTATCAACCTTCAAGCCCCGTTCGCGGGCCATCAGTTCCGTTAAGTCCAGCGGAAAACCAAAGGTATCGTAAAGCTGGAAGGCATCGTCGCCGGAAATGATTTTTCCAGTGGTTTTTTCGGCCTTGTCGGCGGCGACGGAGAATAGTTCCAGACCCCTGTCAAGCGTTCTGCCGAAAGAAGTTTCTTCCGATTGAATCACCTGGCCGACAAATTCCGCCCGCCCTTTCAATTCCGGAAAGGCGTCGCCCATTTCGCTGGCCACAACCGGCATAAGTTTATACATAAACGGCTCATGGACGCCAAGGGTGCGTCCAAATCGCGCCGCCCGGCGAAGCAGGCGGCGAATCACATAGCCGCGACCGTCATTAGAAGGCGACACGCCATCCGTAATCGCAAACGTCAATGTGCGGATATGGTCGGCGATAACACGAAAGGCATTGTCGGTCTTGTTGCCCAATTGCGATGTGTATTTTTTGCCGGTTAAATCCTGTGCCGCCGAAATAATCGGCATAAATAAATCCGTGTCGTAATTGCTGGTTTTTTTCTGCAGGACGGAACAGAACCGTTCGAGGCCTGCGCCGGTATCGACATAATTGGCACGCAGCCGTTCGAGCGTTCCGTCGGTCTTGCGGTTGAACTGGATAAAGACCAGGTTCCACAATTCCATAAAGCGGCTGCATCCGCCGTTGACTTTGCAGATATGGCCGGGAATATGTTTCATATCGCAGCGGTCGGGGCCGAGGTCGATATGAATTTCACTGCACGGACCGCACGGCCCGGTATTGCCCATTTCCCAGAAATTGTCCTTCCTGCCGCAGGCCAAAATTTTTTCTTTCGGGAGCGGTGTCAGCTTCGCCCACAATTCAGCCGCCTCAGAATCGGGTGTTGACTTATCCTGCTTATCGCCGCCAAAGACCGTCGCCCAGAGCCGGTTTGAATCAATGCCATAGACTTCCGTCAAAAGTTTCCACGCCCATTCGATGGATTCGGCCTTGAAGTAGTCGCCGAACGACCAGTTGCCGAGCATTTCAAAAAACGTGTGGTGATAGGTATCCAAACCGACTTCTTCAAGGTCGTTATGTTTGCCGCTGACACGGATGCACTTCTGGCTGTTGGCGGCACGTTTCCATTGAGGCTGCGAATGGCCGAGGAAGATATCCTTGAACTGGTTCATCCCCGCGTTGGTAAATAACAGCGTTTCATCGCCGATGGGCACCACCGGCCAGCTTGGTACGAACGTATGGCCGTGCTGCTTGAAAAACTCAATAAACGAACCGCGAATCTCTCTGGACGAAAGCATAGCGTCTTTCTTTGAAAAGTAATCTGACCGCAAAAATCCCGATAAATTAAGGGGATATTATATAAAACGCCCATAAAATGTCCAATCAAAATCCTGCTTGTTCATATTCAGGCCGGATTGGCAATTTCCTGCAGGCAATATCCTTATTTCGTTTGACTAATTCGGCTTTTTCATAAAATTATTCCCGTGTCAAAAAATGGACTTCATGGGATTGTTATGCCGGAACAGAAAACGTCAAAACGACAAATTATTCGAATCTCGGCATCGCTGGTTTTGCTGATTCTGGCTGCATTTGAACAAATCAGACACAACGATTTTATAACAAGATATAAGGTGATCCTGAAATATCCCAAGTTGTATCTTCAATATGCCCGCTAACATTTGTTGATGCAAATAGTCGTGGACAGATAATCAATTCTGAGATGAAAACCAAGCTAAAAAGCAATCTTCTCACTTCCATTACTCCTCAATTTATGCTGAATCAGCCAAGACAAATACGCATAGAATGGTTAAAAATGAAATTGGCGTAAATACCCTTTTCATAATCCTGTCCCTTCAAAAACAGAGTGTGTGTTTATATTTTTTGGAAGAAAAAACAGACGTGAAGCATCGAATTGCATTACCCTCGCCTTTCCCCTTCCTTTGTCAACGTTTTGCGTCGAAGATCCCCGTCAAGGTGCAAAGCGGATAAATTATGCCATTTTCCCTGCGGCAAATACAACGGTTTTGGGGGGAATTGTGGAATTAAAGAAAGAGGCTATTCTGGATTCCGGGTCAATCCCGGAATGACAGCGAAAAGGAAAATTCATAACTTTCAAGAATTTACTCCGAAAATGTCGATAATTGGGAAAAGAACGCAGAAATCAGGAGTCTGAACTTTGACATTGACGATTGAAAAGATAGCCAAACATAAGTCCTTATAAATACTGAATTCCCGCCTTCGCGGGAATGACAAAGTAAATAACAGGCAAAAGAGGGTTTTTGAATGAACGGCGTGGTACAAAAACGACAGGCTTTGCATCGGCAGTTAAAAACGTCGCAGGAGCAAAATTCTCTCCTTTCCCGTCAGGTGGACCACCTCCACAGCCTTGCGGCCGTGGGGATGGCATGGACGATGACCGCCCACGAAATCAATAACCTCCTGACGCCCTTAGTCAACTATGCCCGGTTCGCCCTTGCCCATCCGGAGGATGCGGCGCTGACCGAAAAGGCCCTGAACAAAACAATCCTGCTGACCGAAAAAGTCGCCGAAATGCTCGAACGGGTAATGACGCTGGCCGGGCAGAAAGATATGGAGAAACGCGAATTTGCCGTCAAGTCGCTGGCCGAAGACGTTTTCGCCTGCATCGGCAGGGATTTTCGAAAAGACAATATCGACGTGGAAGTGCTGATTCCCGACGACATCGTGATTTTCAGCGATGGCCCGGCCATTCGGCAGGTGCTGATGAATCTGATTCTCAACGCCCGTCAATCAATGCTCGGCCAGGGCGGTGAGCTTCGCGTTCGCGCCTATCAGACAACCGAAGCCGTCTGGGTCGAAATCACCGACACCGGCGGAGGCATCCCGCCGGCCGCAATGCGAAAGATATTCGACCCGTTCTATTCCACCAAAACCGATTGTCCCGACGGCCCCAACAACGGCATCGGGCTGGCCTTCTGCAAACAAATCATCGATAAACACGATGGCCTGATTTCCGTCGAATCCCAGGCGGGCCATGGGTCCTGCTTCAAGATTCGTCTGCCCCGGCAAAACAGGCCTTGACAGAACGCGGCATTTCGACGACATTTTCCCTTAGACGCTCTTCGTGCTGTAATGAAATGTCCGGAAGATGGAAACTGTCTGTGGGCTTTTTGATCGAAAATGTATGGCGGTTTGTATGGATGGCCGGTCTGCTGGGCTGTTCCGCTTTTTTCTCAGCCTCGGAAACCGCGTTCTTTCATTTGTCCCCCCGCAAACTCGGCGGTTTTTCGCATTCATCCAACCGCATTGAAAAACTGATCCATCTCCTGCTGCAAAATCCGAATCGCCTGCTGACCAGCCTCTTATTCGGCAATATGCTCGTCAATATTTCATTTTTTTCCATCGCCGGCGTTCTTACCATCCAAGTCGAACGTCAGTTCAACCCCGTTGCCGCCAGCGTCTGGGCGGTGGCGATTTTTGTCACCCTCGTTCTCTTCGGCGAAATGCTGCCTAAAGCTCTCGCTTATGCCAACACCTATGCTATCTGTGTCATTGCCGCCATTCCCTTGTATCTCCTGCGAAAAATTCTCAACCCCTTCCTTGCGGCGATGGAAACCGTCATCGTCAAACCTGCCGTGCGTCTGGCCGCCGGGCCGGCGGCGGTCCCGTCCCAATCGAGGCCGGTCTCTATCAATCAGCTTCGTATCCTTCTTGAAAATTCCGCGAGCAAAGGCCTTCTCTCGCAGGATGAAAATATGCTGCTGCTGGAGGTGCTTGAGCTTGGATTTCTCAAAGTCCGCCACGTGATGAAGCCTCGCGTTGAGGTCTATGCCTGCTCGGTCAAGACAGATCTTATCCAAATGCGGGCCATGATGCAGATGCATCAGTTGCGGCACATTCCTGTTTATAAAGATTCCATCGATTCCGTTTTCGGCCTTGTTTATTTGCGGGATTTGCTGCTGCATCCGCAGGATGAGTCCGTTGAGAAGCTTGTCCGGCCCGTCGCGTTTGTTCCCGAACAAAAGACCATCGAATCGCTGATTGAATTCTTTCAAAAAACAAAAACGGACATTGCCATTGTGGTGGATGAATATGGCGGCACCGCGGGACTCGTCTCCCAGGACGATATTGTCAGTCAATTGATGGGAACTGAAATGCGGGACTTCCCCATCGAACCGATTCAGCAGGTCGGCCCGATGACCTATCGATTAGCCGCACAGCTTTCCATTCACGACTGGGCCGAGGCATTTGGCGTCGAGCCGGAACAAATCCGGATGACAACGCTGGGCGGTCTTGTCACCGCCCTGCTGGGGAGAATCCCGAAAAACGGAGACGTTGCCCACTGGCGAAATATGAGCTTTACCGTCGAATCCGTCCGTAAAAATCGTATCGAATCCCTGATTCTTTCGCTCGACCCCCTGGTGCCGAAACCATGACGAATTTAATACTTCTGACATTCATACTTATTTTTTATGTTTGCAGTGCCTTTTTTTCAGGGACTGAAATAGGCATTTACCGTCTGAGCCGGTTCCGTCTGCGTCTCGGTGTCGAACAGCACAAGCCTTTCTATAAAAAACTTTCTCACGCCGTCCGGGACGGCCAGGGGCTGATTTTGTCGCTGCTGCTCGGCAACAATATGGTCAACTATCTGGCGACGCTGTTTGCCACCTGGATATTAATGCGACTGACGCACAGTGAACACCGCACGGAAATCCTTACCGCCGTCATCATTACCCCGACGCTGTTCATCTTCGGTGAAATTATCCCGAAAAGCGTTTTCTTTTATCGTACCGATATGCTCGTGGGAATGCTCGCACCCGTCATCTGGGGAACATGGCGTATCTTTACCGCAAGCGGCATAATCCGATTCCTGCGCTGGCTGCTTCGGCTGTTTTCAAAAATTCTCGGCGTGCCCGTCGATACCACCGCCGCCGTCGATGTCACCCAGCGAAGCCAGGTCCGGCAACTCCTTCAGGAAACCCGTGATGAAGGCCTGCTCAGCTCCCTCCAAAAAGATATGATGCAGCGGCTGGCCAACATCCCCGAAGTTTCCATCGGCTCAATCCTCGTCCCCATCCCAAAAGTCGAAATGGCCGAACTCCACAGCGGACGACGCGAATTGCTGCAGATTCTCGCCCGCTGCCCCCACCGCCGAATCCCCGTTTATGAAAAAGACCGAAACAATATCCTCGGCTGCGTCGACATTGAGCAGACATTGACGACGGAAAATAAATTCACGGACTTGCGGGCGTTTTTGATTCCCGTTGTCCGATTAAACGTTTCCACCTCGGTTCTCGATGCGATTTCCATCCTCCGCAAGGGAAATCACTCTATCGCCGCTGTCACGGCCGACAGCCCTGACGGCCGTCCCGAAACAAAAAAAATCCTCGGCATTCTCACCCTCAAAGACCTGGTCGAAGAACTGACCGGCGAATTGACCGCTCATTAACGCAAACAGTCCCAACAAAAAACCCTTGCAAAATCCGTCTTTTTCGGTCAATATTGAAAATTAAGAAAATGAAATATCGCGCGCATCAGAAAAAGGATTTGATATGGCCCTGAAAAATTCGCGAAATAAACAAAAACGCAAGCCTGCGATTGCCACTCGGGCAATCCACGCGGGTGAACCGAGAGAACGCTATGCCGATTCCATCACCACCCCCATCGTGCAAACCTCAACCTTTGTCTTTTCCGGCAGCGATGAAATAGAAAACTTCACCCATAAAGGCAAGCTGCGTTATGAATACGGCCGGTATGGAAACCCCACCGCCACCATCGCCGAAAAACGTCTCGCCGACCTTGAAGGGGCACAGGACTGTGTCGTTTTTTCCTCCGGTATGAGCGCAATCACGACTACCATTCTTTCGCTCGTACACTCCGGCGACCACATTATCATCACCGACGACAGCTACAAAAAAACCCTCGAATTCTGCCGGTCTTATCTAAAACAGTTCGCCGTCGAGTGCACCATTCTTCCATTCGGGGACTATAAAGGCCTCGAAAAAGCCATCAAAAAAAATACCCGTTTTATCTTTTCCGAATCGCCGACTAACCCCTACCTGAACATCTTCGACCTTGAAAAACTCAAAAAAATAGCCGACCGTCACGGTGTTCTGACCCTCATCGACAGTACCTTCGCAACGCCTCTCAATCAGCGGCCGCTCGAGTTCGGCATCGATCTGGTACTTCAGAGCTGCACAAAATATCTGGCCGGCCATAACGACATTCTTGCCGGGGCCGTCCTCGGAAGGACCGCTCTTGTGGACAAAATCCGCGACCTCCACAAATCCATGGGCGGAACCATCGACCCCCACTGCTGCTATCTGCTGCTGCGCGGCCTCAAAACATTCCCTCTTCGCGTTGCCCGGCAAAACGAGACCGCATTGGCCATCGCCCGGCATCTCGAAAAACATCCCCGAATCAAGCGCGTCTATTATCCCTTCCTTGAAAGCCATCCGCACTATAAAATCGCTACCTCTCAAATGACCGGCGGCGGCGGTGTCGTTACGTTTGAAACTAAAGGCACGCTCAATGACGCCAAAAAATTTATGGACGCTCTCAAACTCTGCTTCATCGGCCCCAGCCTCGGAGGCGTCGAAACACTCATCACGCACCCGGCCCTCGTCAGCTATTATGATTATACCCGCAAACAGCGATATCAATTGGGCATTACCGACACGCTGTTCCGGCTGGCCGTCGGCATCGAAGACGCCGGAGACATCATCGAAGACCTCGAACGCGGCCTTCATAAACTCTAATTACGCCTTTTCGACTATCGACTCTGTTAAAATCGACAGTCGAAGATGGCTTCCGTAATGTCATTGATGGCCTTGCGTACGGAACTGCCGCCTTTTTCGGTCAGGATACTGAAAAGGATGTCGCCCTCAGGCGTTTTACAGATGCCGCTGAATGCCCGGACGCCGGAGATATAGCCTGTTTTGCCGAGGATATTGCCTTTGTATGGCGGATCATGGAAGTACTTGACCGTCGTGCCGTCTTCACCGCCGACGGACAGGCTGGCTTCAAACATTTTCCAATTCGGACTGCCATACACATCCCGCAGCACGGAAACGATAATCCGCGGCGTCAGGCGGTTATTCCGGCTCAGGCCCGACCCGTCATCCAGGTTAAACAAGTTCGGGTCGGCACCCAGCGATTGCAGATACCGCCCCACCCGTTTCAGTCCGTGCGGCCATTCGCCGTTGATTCGCCCTTCCGTATTTTCCGCGGAGATGGTTTTTACCAGCGATTCCGCGGCAAGCCCCAGGCTGTCCTTGTTGCAGCGGCCCAGGACATCCGACAGCGGCGTCTCGAACGTATGAAGAGTTCGTATTCCCGGTTCTTTCTTGACGTACTGCTGCAATAAATTACCCCGCACTTCAATCCCCGCCTGTGTCAGACGTTCTTTCAGCAGCCATGCAAAAAATGCCGACGGCTTTTCAATCGTCACGTCAAATTCGGTTTGTTTGTTGAGATTGCCTTTTACAATCATCACGTTCGGCCTGGAATTGCGATACGCCCCCACGGCACTGCCGCCGCTGCCGACGGAACGAATCTGGTTAATCAGCGTAATATATGATGTCGAAGGGGTTATCTCCAGCAACGGCCTGCCGTTTTGTTTTTTAGCTGCGACATGAATGCAGTTGTTGTTGTAATTCAGCCCGCTGATTTCGCAGGCGTACGGCTGATTTAATTGCTCCACCGGCCAGGCGGAATGAACCCGGTTATTATCAAAAAAACTGGCGTCCACGACAATATCGCTGATGGATTGAATTTTATTCTGTTTCAGGGCGGAAATAATCGTATCAAAAATCCAGCCGGGCCGGCGGTTATAATTCTGATCGGTCTGTGCATCCCCAAAAAGCGGGTCACCCTGCCCGATGACCACCAGATTGCCGTTCCACAATCCCACTTCGGTGCGAAAGACATAGTCCGCGTTGAGATAATGAACCGCCGCGGCGGTGGTAATCAGCTTCATATTGGACGCCGGCATCATCGCCTCGGCGGCATTGTAAGAGTATAACTCCTTGCCGTCCGAGGCCCGCACTGCGTAAATGGCGAATTTCGCTTTCTGATTTTTAGTATTACGCAGAATAGAGCCGATGTTCTCGGCGCCGACGCCAATCGCCGATAAAACACTCAGACATAAAATCAAACTCACTTTTTGAAATTTGCGCATGGGAACTATTTACCACAGAAGAAAAACTTCTTCAAGAGGGCAGGCAAAATTTACCTTGCATCCGGTGAAAAATTTCATTGCGCAGCGGGATAAAACGACTCGCGCCGCTCATCCATGATGCGCATTATTCTGTTTTTCGTGATTACTGACAGCCACCTGCGGGACCGTGATTACGTTCAGAAATGCCCCAATCCGGCGAATCGCCTCGACAAACGCGTCATATTCTATCGGCTTGACGATATACAGAGCGCAGCCCAATTCGTGACATCGCTCAATATCCTGAGGCGTGTTGGCGGTTGTTAAAACAATGGTGAGAATTTTTTTCCATTCGGAATGCGATTTCAAAAACTCCAGTATTTCCATCCCGCTGACTTTAGGCAGCCGCAAATCCAACAGGAGAATGTATTCATTTTGCGATGGATTATCGGCGCCCCTGAAGAAATCCAAAACCTGCTGACCATCGGTGAATCGACGGATGTGATTTTGCAGTCCGGCCCGCCGCAAATTTTTGCGAATCAGAGCGAAATGCCCATCCTCATCCTCCGCTATCAAAAGAATGGCGTCCTCATTCATAGCCGACCCCTTTCCAATAAACGCTTTCTTAATTTCCTTCTGCCAAAAACATAAGAAACGTTTGCTCAGAGCCGCATATAAGATGATTGCAAAGAAAAAATGAATTTATAAACATCCTACATTTGGGAAACAGGATGTCAAGATTTTTTGTGTTATTCTTTTTTATATCTCTTTAAGTCATTATAAAAAAAGGAGTTGTAAATTTTTTGCAGGGTTTTTCCGTCATTTTTCAAAAATCTGATGAATCGCTTTATTGACAATAATCAGAGGGTTGTTATACTCCTTGAAAATATTGGAAAAAGTGTATTTTTGTACGGGCATGATAAGGATTGACAAAAAATTTTTCGTTATTTTATGAAAAATGGAATTTTGGCGGCACTCTTTGCCGTGGCGGCTTCCGGAATGTCAGTGGATGAATGTTCCGGAAGCTTTTTTGTTGATAAGTCATTTTTGGTAAATAACTTATGAATTCAGTTGCAAAGCCATCCCACCCGAAAGGCGATTTTGAGGCGACGGTTCTAAGCAACCAGCAAATCAGGGATTGCTTCTACCGCCTGATTGTGGCACTGGAACCCGCCGCAACGGGGGTTTTCGGTTCCGTGAACCCCGGCCAGTTCGCGATGCTGGACCTAACCGAAGCCTCTCTGCCCTGTGCGGAAAGTATCCCCAACCCTCTCAAAGATACCGCCAAAAGGCAGCTTATTCTCCGCAGACCTTTCAGTTTTTCGGATGTTTCCATCCGCCAGGGACCGGCCGGGGCAGTGGTACAACTGGAAATTATGTACTGCGTGCTCGGTCCCGCCACAGTGCGGATGACGGGCTTGTCCAAAGGCGACAAAATCAGTCTTTTGGGGCCGCTGGGAAACGGGTTCCAAATTCAGCCGCAAAAAGAACTGGCGATATTAATTGCCGGCGGTATGGGTGCCCCGCCTCTTGTACACCTGGCCGGCGTTCTAAAAACTCGCTTCCCGGCGATGAGAGTGGTCATTTTTGTCGGGGCGAAAACCTGCGAAAATCTCCCCTTTACGCTTCATATTGGCAATAAAACAGGCCTTGTCCTTGAGGAATTTCAACAGTTAAATGTGGTAAGCTGCTACGTTGCCACCGACGACGGGTCGGCTGGATTTAAGGGCTATATCTCCGGCTGTGTGGAAGGCTGGCTGGCGGAAAACAAATGGACGGCAGACAAGACTGTTTTTTACGCCTGCGGGCCGGAAGCAATGCTGGCCGCCGCCGCCGGGCTGGCCCGAAAACACCACGTCGATTGCCAGGTGAGTATGGAACGAATGATGGCCTGCGGTATCGGGCTGTGCCAAAGCTGCGCGGTGGAGCATAAAAGCGGCACCGAAGGGCAAACGGAATATCGGCTATGCTGTCAGGATGGCCCGGTGTTCGATGCGACGAATGTGATTTTCAACAATGAGCATAAATGATGGAACAGACGGTGGATCTGAGCATAAATTTTGCCGCACTTAAACTGTCCAGTCCGATTTTTACCGCATCGGGAACCTGCGGCTATGCGGACGAACTGGCTGATTTTATGGACATCAATGCGATAGGCGGTTTCATCACCAAAAGCATTACTCCCCTGCCGCGAAAGGGAAACCCCACGCCTCGCATTGTGGAGACCAACTCCGGAATGCTCAACGCCATCGGTCTGGCTAATGTGGGACTGGAACGGTTTATCGAAGAAAAATTGCCCCTAATCCAGCGGCTCAAAACGGCTGTTTTTGTCAACGTTGCCGGGCAAACGATTGACGACTATGTGGCCGTTGCCGAAAAACTCAGCGGGGTCAAAGGAATTGCCGGCTTTGAACTCAATATCAGCTGCCCAAACGTCAAGCAAGGCGGCATTACTTTCGGCACAGACCCACTCGTAGTGGAACAAATCACACAAAAAGTCAAGGCGGTATGCGGTTCAAAGCCTTTGATGGTGAAATTAACCCCCACGGTGACGGATATTACCGCGACCGCCCGGGCCGCCGTCAACGGCGGAGCGGACGCACTGAGTCTGATTAACACGTTCACGGCGATGGTCATCGATATCGAGACCCGAAAACCGGTTTTGTACAACCGTACGGGCGGACTGAGCGGGCCGGCGATTAAACCCGTCGCGGTGTATTTAGTCAGCCGCGTCTATCAGGAGGTGGGGTGTTCCAACAACATCCCGATTCTGGGCATGGGGGGTATCCGCACCGCCTCGGACGCCATCGAATTTCTAATTGCCGGGGCTGCGGCGGTGGCGGTGGGAACCGCGACCTTTGCCGACCCGTCCTGTGCGGTAAAAATAGCCGACGGAATCCGGGAATTCTGCCGCAGCCACGGTATCCGCAGGGTGTCGGAATTAACCGGCAGCTTGCGATAGACCGCTGATTCGGGTACAATATGTGCAAAACCGCGGCCTTGTCTGCCGATAATCAAATACAGACAAATAGGAATCGGACTGATATGGATACACTGAAGCTCCTCTATGATTATTTCCCGACGGCCGTCAATACCGGCAAAAGCCTCATTTTCATCAGCGAGGAATGGCGGGTTGAGTTAAAGGAGCAAAAGAACACCTGCTATTCCGGCACAGGGAAAAATACGCCCGTAATCAGGGTTCGGGTATTCAAAAAAACTCTCAACGGAGATTTTATCCCCGGCCATTATGAGGATTTTAAACTGGAATCCGTCGGCGAACTGGCTAATCAGATTGAACGGTATATCCAGTTTGCCGTCGGACAAAATCTTCGGGAGAACGTTTAACCAAAGCCAACGTATGATTTCCTTGACCGATACCGCCGAAGGGGTGATTTTCAGCGTAAAAGTGGTGCCGGGAAGCTCCAGAACCCGGTGTGCCGGCGAGATGGGGTCTATGCTGAAAGTCAACGTCGCTGCCGTGCCGGAAAAGGGGAAAGCCAACGAATGTCTGACCGAATATCTGGCCGGACTGCTGGGCATTCGCAAAAACGCGATAACGATTCTTTCCGGCCGAACCAGCCCGGCTAAACAAATCCGGGCGGCCGGGATAACGGCGGATACCTTACAGCAGATTTTGAGTTCAGCAGCACGGAAGAAGAAATGACAAGAGCGAGTATTCGTAAATTCTTCTATATCGGGTTGATGGCTGCACTTGCCGCGCCGGCCCTGTCGTTTGCTTCGCTGGCTAACGAAGACAAGCGGGGGTTGCGGATTACCGCCATCGATGGCGTGTTTCGTCTTCCGGAAGAGGAAGTGGATTTGGCCACTGCCGCATTGGTGCTGTCGCGGGAATGGGGGACGGACAAGGCCCTGTTCGTCTATCGGCGGAAGATTGACGAAATGGCCGAAGAAATCCTCAACCGTTTGGAAAATAAACATCTTATTGCCGACTATCGCGCCATCGAAGTCATCAATGAATATCTGTTTAAAGAACTCGGCTTTCACTCCGTCCATGATGCGGACGACCCTGACGATTTGTTTTTGCATGTTGTATTGGATCGCAAACGCGGATACTGCCTGAGTCTTTCCATGCTGTACCTGTCCATCGCCGAACGCATCGGGATGCCTGTTTACGGCGTGGTTGTTCCGGGGCATTTTTTCGTCCGATATGACGACGGGAAACAAAGATATAATATCGAAACCACTTCCGGCGGCGCAATTGTCGATGATAAACATTATCAGGAAGAATTCAAGCCGCCCGCCGGTGACAGAACGGTTTATTTCAAAAATTTGACCAAAAAGCAATCGCTCGGTTGTTTTTTCAACAACCTGGGCAATTGTTATATCCAGCGGGAGCAGCTCGATACGGCGTATGAGTATCTGACGGCGGCGATACAAGTCAATCCGTCGCTGGGCGAGGCCCGCACCAACTTAGGCAATGTGCTGCTGCGGCTTAATCGGCCCGCCGAGGCGGTAACCCAGTATGAATGGGCGCTTTCTATGGTTGGACCGGACGCGACAACTTACAACAATATGGGCAACGCTTATCAGGCGGTCGGCCGATATGAACAGGCCAAAGACCTGTACCTTCGCGCGATTGAATTAAAGAAAGATTTCTTCGACGCCTATCGCAATCTGGCCGGGACATATCAATCTATGGGGCAGTTGGGCAAGGCCATCTCACAGATGGAAGCGCTGGTCATCCTCAAACCGCAGGATGCGCAGAACTGGCTTTACATGGGACAATTGTACCGCAAAGCGGGCAACCCGCAGTTGGCCCAAAGAGCGTTCCAGAAAGCGCTGAAACAAAACGCCAACCTGGCCGACGCGGTGACCGGAATCGGAAATCTGTATCTGGACCAGCAGGATTACGCCTCAGCCCTTGATTTATTCAGACAGGCAATCACTATGCAGCCCAAAAATGTCGAGGCCTGGTTTGGGCGGGCAGTGGCGCTGCACTACCTCAATCGAACCGATGAAGAAATCCAGGCTTATCAGCAGGTCTTGGCGATTGACCCGGCACAGACCGGGGCTTTGCAAAATATGGGTAACGCCTACCTCAAACAGAAGAAAGCGGAATCGGCCATTTCGTGTTATCTGCAGGCTATTCAGCGGGAACCCCGCAGCGAAGATTTGCTTTATAATCTGGGCGTGGCCTACGCCGGCCTGAAACAGTATGACAAGGCCGTCGAATCCTATAAAAAGGTTCTTTCGATAAATCCTGATCACGGCGCGGCCCATAACGGACTTGCCATTTGTTATTATTTGACCGATGATAAAAAAGCTTCACGTACACATGCGCTGCGCGCTCAGCAGCTCGGCCAGGACGTTCAAAAGGAATTGCTGAAAAACTAATTTTAATTTTAGGAAGGAAAATTATGAAAAAGATCGTAAAAAAAACATTATCTATCGCGGGAATTGTCATCCTTGCCATCCTGGCGCTGATTTTGATTTTATTCACGATGTTCGGCAACCAGGCCATCAAAGTCGGCATCGAAACCGGCGCGACAATGGCCCTGAAGGTCGGCGTCAGCGTAAAGGATGTGAATTTATCCCTCTTCGGGGGAAAGTTTGAACTGGCCGGTCTGAAAATTGAAAATCCCGCCGGCTACCAGCACACGGAATTTCTGACGCTGGACAAAGTAACGGTCGCCCTGAAGATGAGCAGCCTTCTGAGCGATACGATTGAGATTGAGAAAATTCAAATGGATAATATTCAACTGACCCTCGAACAAAAAGGTGTGACCACCAATAACCTTCAGGAAATTCTCAGCGCGCTGCCGAAATCCGAAGAAAAGGCGCCGCAGCCCGAAGCCGCGCCAAAGGCTGAAGAAAAGGCCGGAAAAAAAATGCTCATCCGTGAACTGGTCATCAACGGCGTCGAGGTCAAGGTTAAACTTCTGCCCACCCTGCGGCTGAATCCGATTGTTCTTAAAGACCTTGGCAGCGACAGGCCCATCAATATCGCGGAACTGACCGCACAGATTCTCAAGGCCATCGCCGGCGGCATCGCCGAACAGGGCAAGGACCTGCTGCCGCTGGATATGATTAATTCCATCGGTTCAGGACTGGCCGAGCAGGGCAAAAAGATTCTCGAAACAGCCGGCCAGGCCGGAGAAGGCATTCTGAAAGGCGCCGGAGATGTCGGCAAAGGAGCCTCGGACGCTCTGAAGGGCATCATCCAGAAAAAAGATTGATCGCAGACCGTATGAGCAGAGTTTTTGTGGCCGTCAGCGGAGGCGTCGATAGCGCCACCACCGCCGCGTTGTTGTGCAAACAGGGATATTCGTGCGAGGGTGTATTTATGATTACGCACGATGCCGCGGCAGCCGCGATGGAAGACGCCGAAAAAGTCTGCCGGACGCTTGGCATTGAATTGCATATTCTGGACTTTCGCGGGGAATTTGAAGAAATCCTTGATTACTTCACCGAGGAATATCGCCGGGCCAGGACGCCCAATCCCTGTGTATTATGCAATCGGCAAATGAAATTCGGCAGACTCTGGCAATACGCCCGGCAGCACGGAGCCGATTATATCGCCACGGGCCATTATGTTCGCGTCATCCGCGACGGGTCGTTCGCCGGCCTCTTTCAGGCGCAGGATAAAAAGAAAGACCAGTCCTACGTCTTGTCGATGATTCGCCGGGAAATGCTCAACTCTGTTTTATTCCCGATGGCGGAACTGACCAAAGACCAGACGCGAAAACTGGCGGCGAATTTCGGACTGCATCTCACGCAGAAAAAAGATTCGCAGGAGATTTGCTTTATTCCAAACGATGATTATGTCGGATTACTCCTGCGGCGATGCCCGCAGCTTCAGCAGCCCGGCGACGTCGTGGACAAAAGTGGCAAAATCGTCGGCAAACACGACGGCATTTTTCGTTTTACCATCGGCCAGCGACGCGGCCTGCGGATTGCGATGGGAACGCCGGTTTATGTCGTCGGCCTGGATGCCGACACGCACACAGTCATCCTCGGCTCCAAAGAAGACCTGCTCACCAGCGGCCTTGTCGCCAAACAAGTCAACTGGCTGATAGATACGCCGGCTGCACCGTTTGAAGCCGTGGTCAAAATCCGGTATAATCACGCCGGCGCCCCGGCAACGGTGTATCCAAAAGAAAATGACAGCGTTGAAATTCGATTCGGTCGGGCCGTCTCGGCGATTACGCCGGGTCAGGCGGCGGTGATGTTTATTACGACCGACAGGGGGATGCAGGTCGCCGGTGGCGGCTGGATTGAAAAGGCAATGATGGAAAAATAACGAATTCAATGAAACGCATAGAAACCAACATAAAAAAAGCGGCGATTCTTCATCCCGGCGCCATTGGCGACTGTGTCCTGCTGTTGCCGCTGGCTAAATTTCTGAAAGAATCGCTCGGCTGCAGTCTTATCGAGCTGATTGCTCATACCGAATACGTCGGTTTCTATCCCGGCAGAACCTGTATCGACAAGGTGCGTGCCATCGAGTCGCTGCCGCTGCACCGTCTTTTTACGGCAGTCGATGAATTTGCGGTGGAGCAAAAAGACCCTCTGATTGAGGCGTTTGCGGGATATGAATATGTCGTGAGTTTTCTCGGCGCTGAAAATGAGCATTTTGAGCAAAATCTGTTATTTGCGATTCATTGCAGTCATTCAGGCGAGACGACAATGATGCCGCTGTCCGGGCCGGCTGATGAACACACAAGTCTTTTTTATATTCGTGAATTTGCCCGGCAAAATCATCTCGAAACGCCGGAACAAACCACATTGACGAATGCCTGGATTTCGGCCCTGCCGCAGGATATGGCGGCAGGGATGGACATTTTGTGGAGGTGCGGCATCGGCCCGCAGGATTCTGTTTGTCTGATTCATCCCGGCAGTGGTTCACGCGGTAAATGCTGGCCGGTAGAGCATTTCTCCGCCATCGCGGAAATCGCCCGAAGCCAATCGCTGGAGCCGGTGTTTTTGCTCGGCCCGGCGGAGATGGAACGTTTGTCCGAGCAGGACAAACAAAAAATACAAACTGCCGCCCCCCTGCTGTCAGATATGAATCTCGAAAACGTACTAAGCATTTTGAGCTGCGCAGATTGCTTTTTGGGTAATGACAGCGGCATCAGCCATGTGGCCGGGGCGATGGGCAAAAAAACCATCGTTCTTTTCGGCCCTACCAACCCGTCCCTATACAGGCCGCTGGGGCCAAATGTCTATGTCATCCAGACAATCAACGCCGATTTTACAAATCCCTCCCAGGATACCCGTAAATGGGTCGAACAATGTATCGAAGGCATCCTGAGCGGAGCGTCGGGGCAGAAACATTTGACGCGGACGGATAAAACACTATAATCCATGCGATGAAAACGAAAGATAAATTAATGCAGACAAAAACGTTAGGCGAATTGGCGGCCCACGTCGGCGGCACGGTCATCGGCGACGCGTCGATCCAAATCAAGTCCGCTTCGACGCTCGACAAAGCAGGCCCCGGCGAAATTACTTTTCTCAGCAATAAAAAGTATGTTCCACAGGTTAAGGATACCAGCGCCGGCGCTGTAATCGTGGCTGAGGCAATAGACAGCCGGGCCTCGCTGCTCGTTGTCGAAGACCCGTATTACGCTTTCATGCAGATTGTGGTGCTTTTGCACGGCCACCGACAGCACCCGCAGACGGGTGTCAGTCCACAGGCCTCCGTTGCCGCCACGGCCAAACTGGGGGCGGGATGTAATGTCCATCCTTTCGCCGTGGTTTGTGAAAACGCCGTCGTCGGCAAAAACTGCCAGATATATCCCGGCGTTTTCATCGGCCCCAACGTCAGTGTCGGCGACAATTGTATTTTCTATCCCAACGCCGTGATTTATGACGGCTGTGTCGTCGGCAATCGGGTTATCGTGCAATCCAGCGCCGCCGTCGGGCAGGATGGCTTCGGTTTTGCCACGCACAAAGGCGCTCATCACAAAATTCCGCAAATCGGCAGAGTGATTCTCGAAGACGACGTGGAAATCGGCTCTGCGTGCGCAATTGAACGTGGAACGCTCGACGATACCGTCATCGGCAAAGGCAGCAAAATCGGCGATATGGTGGCTATCGGTCACGGCACAAAAATCGGCGCGCATTGCCTGCTTGTGCCGCAGGTCGGAGTGGCCGGGTCGGTTACGATGGGACATCATTGCGTTCTTGCCGGACAGGTCGGCGTCGTCGGCCATATCAAAATCGGAAATCTCGTCAAAATCGGTGCCAAAGCCGGCGTCATCGGCGATGTCCCCGACGGCGCGACAATTGTCGGAACGCCGGCCATCGACGCCGGCAAGGCCAGACGCGCCTATAGTTTGATTGAATATCTGCCGGAAATGAAAAAGAAAATTAAAGAAATCCAACGGCGGATGGATAAAACAGGCAACACAGATGAGTGAAACAAACCCTCCTGTTTTAGGATTAATCGCCGGCCAGGGACGGCTGCCGTTTCTGGTCGCTCAGGGCGCCAAAAAGGCCGGACTGAAAATTATTTGTGCGGGTCTTGCCGATAACGCGGACCCGGAGCTGGCGAAATACGTGGACGTGTTTTTCTATGGCGCCATCGCCCGCCCCGGCGGCTGGATGCGAAACCTTCGCCGTTACGGCGCCAAACAAACGATTATGGTCGGACGGGTCGTTAAGGCCAATATCTATACGCCGTGGAGAATTGTAAAATATCTGCCGGACTGGCGGGCATTGCGAATCTGGTATTGGCGGCTGCGCCATAAGGACAAACGCAACGACACGGTCTTGAACGCAATCGCCGACGAACTGGCAAGCGGAGGTATTATCCTCATGGATTCGACACAGTACTGCAAAGACCACATGGCGACCGAAGGCGTGCTGACGCAAACACAGCCCCCGGCGTCCGTATGGACGGATATCGAGTTCGGCTGGCCGATGGTCAAAGAAATCGGCAGGCTGGACATCGGTCAGGCCCTCGCCGTCAAGGAAAGGGAAATCATTGCTGTCGAGGCCATTGAAGGCACTGCAAAAATGATTGAGCGGGCCGGCCAACTGTGCAAAAAAGGCGGCTGGACACTGCTCAAGGCCGCCAAACCCAATCAGGATATGCGGTTTGATGTGCCCTGCATCGGCATCGATACGATTGAAAGCCTGGCCCGCAGCAAAGCCTGTTGTGTCGTGATTGAAAAAGATAAAACCATCATTATCGACAAACCGCAAACATTGGAATTGGCCGACCGTCTCGGCATCGCCGTTGTCGGCCGATAAAGACACGTTTAGCCTGTCGGTTCGATCTCCACATTCTGCGGACCTTTTATACGATATCGAATCCCCCGCCAGCGAATCGTCTTGCCGAATGCCGAACTGATAATCAGTGCCAGTAAAAGAACACCCCATACCCAAAACAAAGTAATGTCGGCGATAGCGGCGGGCAGCAGAGCCTTTCTGTCTTTGACAAGCAGAAAACGGGAAACCATCCTCTGCCGCAGAACCGCTCTTATCGCCTGATTCAGGAAAATGAAAAACGCAGCGATGGTAAAGAACACGGCGTTTCTGTGTCCCGCCTGCCATGCCGCCGCGGCAAATCCCGCGGTACACCATAAACCGCCCGCGCTGAACAGCATCGCCAGCAACCCAAACAACCATGTTCGGGGAGCATAAACACGGGTAATGATAAATTGCCTGCGGACAAACTCAAATAATTTCAGCCACGTCGTGGATTCATAAGACGCCGCCATACAGGGCGGTACGTAAACCATTTTCTTGCCGGCCTGGCGGACAGCGCCACTCAGCGTCAGGTCGTCACAGATGGACCGGGACCAGATGACTTCCAGTCCCACTTCGCGAAACGTACTGACCAGAATCGCCATCGAGCCGCCCCATGCGTGATTAAACCGACCGTTGCCGAGTATCTGTGCCACGGCGGCGTTGAGACAGGACAGGGCCAGTGACGCCGGATTGTACGTTTTTGGAACAAACCAGCGATATCCGCTGGTTGCGCCGGTTTTCTTACTGTGCAGCGAATAAACAATATGTCCCAGCCATTGATCGTTTACGCAGGCGTCGGAATCCGCAAATACCATCGCCTCGGTTTGCGGCGGAATCTGGCGATAGCAATACAAAATATTATGCAGTTTTTGGCTGGATTGGGAGGCCTTTCCCGCAACAAACAGCTGTATTTCCACGGCGGTTGCCTGTAAGGAATAGCGGGCAATAATGTCCTGCAAAGCTATATAGGCCGGGTCGGATGCGTCTTCCACAACAAACCATAAACGATACGATTTATAATCCTGCCGGAAAAAAGAAAAAACATTTTGCTCAAATGTTTCATCCAGCCCTTTGCAGGGGACAATGACCACCGCTTCAGGAAAATACCAATCCCGCACTTTTCGAGACTTTTTGTAAGCATACCGCACGTTGAAGATAATCTTCACGGTGAACAACAAATGTCCAATCAGCAGTGCTATAGCAATCCAAAAATACACATCCATATCTTTTCAGGCACTCCATTCGATGCGTCTGTTGCGTATTACAACAAGGGAAAAAGAAAGAAGATATAATACCAGAAAAAACCGGATAGTAAAGCAAAGAACAGACGGGCATTTTCCATGGTGGAATTGCCCGCCCGTGTTTTTAGTTGTTTTGACGGACTTTCCGAATCAGGGCAAGCGTTACCTGCACCTTTTTTGTCAGGCTCGTGAAGTCGCCGGCGGCAACCAGGTCTTTCGTAATCAGGTTCGACCCGATGCCGGCACAGGCGATACCTGCCTTAAACCACGCCGACAGACTTTCTTCCGTAGGCTCAACGCCGCCGGTGGGCATAATTTCCGTCCACGGACAGGGGCCTTTGACGGATTTGACAAAACCGGGACCGCCCACCTCCTTGCCCGGAAAGACTTTACAGATTTCGACGCCTAGAATATGGGCCTGATGAATTTCCGTCAGCGAGCCGCAGCCGGGCAGATAGGGAATTTTGCGACGGTTGCATACTTTGGCCGTCTCTTCATCCAGCAGCGGCCCGACGACAAAATCCGCACCCGCCGCGATATACAGGGCCGCCGTGGGGGCGTCACAGATAGAACCGACGCCGAGCATCAGCTCCGGACGCTGTTTATCGCGACGTTCGGCCAATTGGGTGAAAACACCAATCGCTCGATCGCCGCGGTTTGTGAACTCGACAATTTTCGCCCCGCCGTCGGCACAGGCACAGACGATCTTCCATGCCGCCTCCACGTCGGCATTATAAAAAACCGGAACAAGCCCTGTTTCCTTCATCGCACACAAAACCTGCAAACGACTGTGTCGAGCCATAATAATTCTCCAAATAAATTTCCAAAAACTTTTCGTAACGAATTTCTTCGCCGGTTATCGGCTGATACGAGCCGAGGCGCCCTTCATCACGGATTCCACTTCTTTGAGCGTCGCCATCGAGGTATCGCCCGGCGTGGTCATCGCCAGCGCGCCATGCGCGGCCCCGTAATTAACCGCCTGTTCGGCGGGCTTGCCTTCCATCAGACCGTAAATCAGGCCGGATGCAAAACTGTCTCCGCCGCCAACACGGTCAAGAATCTCAAGGTCGGGACGCAGAACGGCTTCGTGAAATTTCCCGTCCGTATATAGAATCGCCCCCCAATCGTTTCGTGTGGCGGTTTTGGCGTTGCGCAGCGTGGTGGCCACGGCTTTGAAGTTTGGAAATTCCGCCACGGCCTTTTGAATCATCTTCTTGAAATTCGACGGGTCGAGTTTAGAGCAACGCTCGTCCAGCCCTTCCACGGCAAAGCCCAGCGCCGCGGTGAAATCTTCCTCGTTGCCGAGCATTACATCGACATATTTGGCGATTTCGCGGTTGACCTGCCGGGCCTTGTCCTGACCGCCAAAGTCTTTCCACAGCGATGCGCGATAGTTCAAATCATACGACACAATTGTGCCGTATTTCCTGGCGATGGCGACCGCCTCAATAATCGCATCCGGCGTTGAACCCGAAAGCGCGGCGAAAATGCCGCCGGTATGCAGCCAGCGGACACCGTCTTTGCCGAATATTGCGTCCCAGTCGAAATCGCCCTTTTTAATCTGCGACGCAGCGCTGTTGGCGCGGTCGGAACAGCCGATGGCGGCGCGAACACCGTAGCCCCGCTCGGTAAAATTCAGACCCACGCGGGATTTTCTACCGATACCGTCAAAAGGAACCCAGCGGATGTATTCGGTGGCTACACCGCCCTGCATGATAAAATCCTCCAGCAGCCGGCCGACGGGATTATCTACAATTGCCGTCGCCACAGCCGCACGTTTGCCGAAACACCGCTTCAAACCGCGGGCGACATTATATTCCCCTCCACCTTCACAGACGCGAAACATACGCGTCGTATGAATCCGTTCCTCGCCGGGATCCAAACGCAGCATAATCTCCCCAAACGACAGAATATCATATTTGCATTGCTTTGCAGATCTCAATTGGATTGCACTCATAATTTTTCCTTATCTTGCCAGCCAGCCGCCATCGACAGCAACGGTATATCCATTCATATAATCCGACGCGGCGGAAGCCAGAAATACGGCCACGCCCTTCAGGTCGTCCGGCGTTCCCCAGCGTCCTGCGGGAATACGGTCCAGAATCGCCTTGTTGCGGGCTACATCTTCACGCAATGCCTTGGTGTTATCGGTAGCCATATAGCCCGGAGCGATGGCATTGGTATTAATATTATGCTTGGCTAATTCGCAGGCCATCAGACGAGTCAGGCCCATCACGGCGCTTTTGGATGCGGTATAAGACGGTACGAGGATGCCGCCCTGGAAGCTGAGCATCGAGGCGGTGTTGATAATCTTGCCGCCGCGTCTCTGGGCAATCATCTGTTTGACAACCGCCTGGCTTAAGAAAAACACGCCCCGGATATTGAGATTCATCACATCATCCCAGTCTTTTTCGGTAAAGTCTGTAAACGGCGCCCGGCGGATGATGCCTGCGTTGTTAAATAGAATATCAATTCCACCCAGCTTTTTCACCGTTGCTTCGACGACCACATCGGCGGCTTCTTTTTTCATCAAATCCGCATTGATGCCGATGCAGCGGCGTCCGAGTTTTTCCACTTGTGCTTCGGTATCGGCCGTGTCCAGCACATCCACTGCGGCGATATCCGCCCCGGCTTCGGCAAGCCCTAATGCCATCGCCTGCCCCAGTCCGCGTGCCGCGCCGGTCACAATCGCTGCCTTGCCGTCGAGTTTAAATTTGTCCAGAATCATAATTTAATTCTCCCGCAATTTTCCAATTATTCTGTCATTCCCGCAAAGGCGGGAATCCAGTTTGCTTTTTATTTTAATTTTTGTATTTCGAATTTGTTTCGAATTTCGTGCTTCGGATTTCGGATTTTTACTTCAAGTCTGCAATTGCAATTCCATCCATATCATCAAATGTCTGATTTTCACCGCCCATCGCCCAGCAGAATGAATAAGCCTGTGTGCCGACGCCGCTGTGAAGCGACCAGCTCGGCGAAATCACGCCCTGCTTTGGAGCGACGACAATATGCCGTGTCTGGTCAGCTTTGCCCATCAAATGAAATACGCGGGCCGTATCGGGAAAATCAAAATACAGATACACTTCCATACGCCGTTCGTGCGTATGCGGAGGCATGGTATTCCAGACACAGCCTTCCGCCAGTTCCGTAAATCCCATCACTAATTGGCAGCTTTGCACACCTCCCGGATGTATATATTTAAAAATCGTCCGTTTATTGGCCTGTGCGGTTGAACCTAAATTTACCGCCGTGGACTGCGCCTTCGAAATATGCATCGTCGGATAGGACGCATGAGCCGGGTAGCTGACTAAGTAAAACATCGCCGGGTTGTCCGAGTCGTCGCTTTCAAAAGTAATGTCCTTGGAGCCGCGGCCGATATACATCGCATCACGGTTTGACAGTGAAAAACGCTTGCCATCAACGGTCACCACCCCGGCCTGGCCGATATTAAGAACGCCCAGTTCCCGCCGCTGGCAGAAAAAATCCGCCCGCAGCTCGGCGGCGCTGGTCAGCGCAAGGCTCTGTTTAACCGGCACGACGGAACCGGCGATAACACGGTCAACATCAATGTAAATCATCTGTATCTCGTCTGACCCAAACAAAGATTCGACCAGGAAATGATGCCGGGTCTCTTCGGTTGTCATCCGTTCAAAACGAATCGGGTCGGGACTGTAGCGTACTTCCATTTTTATTCTCCCTTACTTTTCCAAAACCACGTTAACGGGATGCTCAAGCCGACACGCAAAATCCGACAGGTACGCCTGCCAGTCCCCGGCCGTCTTGAAATCCAGTCCTTTATCCCAGCAGGCCCCGGCATAATACACAAACGGCTTTCCGCAAGGCTGATTGACAATCGCCAGCAAATGGTCATTGCGTTCCTCAAATTGAGCGTTGGTATCGGCGGTCAGAACCACGCCGCAGCCGGTCATTCCGTTTTTGTCATCCGGGGCAAACCAGTACGAAATCCACTTTTCATCGGCATTGAACTTCTTCTGCTCACCCTGTCCGCCGCGAACGACAATCCCCGCCGCCAAGGCAAGTGTATTCTGTCCCTGGCAGGTCATCCGGCTTTCAATCCGGTTCAGATTGGAGCCTTTGTCAAGACTAATGCGTTTGACTTCGCTGACTTTGGCGCCCCCGGCTTTCCACGGCTCATAGACTAATTCAAAGATAAGCCGGATAGGCCCGTTGGCAAGGACTTTCCACGAACGGAAATTCTTCGATAAAATCAGTTTGTCACCGTCCAGAATCCCCAGCCCGCCGCAGCCCAGCGTCGGCCCGACTTTGTAGCAATCCAGCCCTTCGCCTCTGTCGGCATGGTAGGATTTCTTTTCTTTCGCGTTTTTATATAAATGGTCAATCATCGGAGTGCGTACTTTTTTGACCCAGACGTCAATGCCGGGACTAATAGTTTCCCACTCCAGTTCTTTGCCGTACATCCGAAACGCGATGCGGTCGCTTTCCCATCCGAAATCCCCGTATCGTTCCGGCACATGTCGTCCATAAACACAATCCTTTGTCTCGGGACGCGACACACCCTGCGGCAGAGCCATCACCCAAAACCATTTCTGCTGACCCGGCGCAAGGTCCGTCTGGAACAGCAGTTCATCCGTCTTGCAATCGCCATCATTATCCACTGCCTGCGTTACAACAAATCGATTGGAATAAAAATCAAAAACCGCCGCATTGGCAGCAGTCAATGAGGGATTTTTACTGACTAATTCATTCCAGTTCAGACTGACTGTCTCAGCATCTCGGAACATCGCTGCGGGATTTGTCAGGTGCACCAGCGTTGTCGCCGCGCCTCTGTCAACCGCAAGTTTATAGACTTCGCTGCCCGCATATAAAAACGCCCCGACTCCATATACTTCCGTCTGGTCCGACGAAACCGTTTTCGGGGCGGCTCCGACAGGCTGAACATAACCCAGTTTGCCGTCCGGATGCACACAGCCCACAAGCCCATTCCATGCCTTGACGATTGCCGGCAGATAGGTCTTTTCATCCAGAATACCCCGGTTGACCCCCCAGGCCAGGCCATAACAGTAAAACCCCGTACCGCTGGTTTCTTTTTCCGTGTAGCTGGCCGGGTCAAGCAGGCTGGCTCGCCACAAACCATCGGCTCCCTGGATTGAAATCAATTTGGCCGCCATCTGTTTATATATTTCAATATACTTCTCCCGGCCCGGATAATCGGCCGGCATGCTTTCTAAAATGCGTGCCAATCCCGCAAATACCCAGCCGTTGCCGCGAGACCAGAAGATTTTTTTGTTATTTGCCTCGCGCTTATCGAAATATGTATCGTCACGAAAATATAAATGCTCTTCTTTGTCATAGAGATACTCCGTCGTCGCCATAAATTCGCGATGCATGAAATCAAGATATTTCCTGTCGCCCGTCAGAGCAGACAGCTTGGCCAGGACCGGCGGAGCCATAAACAGGGCATCACACCACCACCAGCGGTCTTTTTTCTGCTGCTGACCGGTTTTCAAGGTGACATCCGAAGGATTAGCCAGGATATAATCAAAACGCTCCTGGATCGGCTGCATCATTTGCGGGTCTTTATACAGGCTGTACAGTTCCAGATACATCCAGCCCACACAGTGGTCGTCCGCATGATAAATCCGTTTATATGGCTGCCATTTGAGTTCTTCCCCGCGCTGCCGGAGCCAATTCATATATTTATCATCATCCGACATCTTTGCCCAGGCCGCCATTCCCGCATACAAAGCCCCATGAGTCCAATCGGCGGGATGATGTTTGCTCGGATTGGCAATCTGCCAGTCGGCCACTTTGGCCATGACTTCACGAATAGACTGGGGTTTGGTTTCCTGAGACCATGCGGTTTGCGAGTTGACCGTCGAACATCCATGGACAAACCAGGCCGCAAAAATTATTAGTATCCACAAACACTTCATGCCTGTCTCCCTGTAATAGGTCAATAAATCCTTTTATGTCAGCCATTTACTCTTTGCCAAGCGACCGCGAAAGGTCCGTCGCGGAGGCAATGACAATTTTACTCAAAGACGGAATCATCTCAAATGAAATCTCTATCGCCGGCCCGGTAATTCCGATCGCGGCGATAACCTGTTTTTGCATATCAAAAACCGGCGCCGCCACGCAGCGTACCCCGGCGTGGTATTCCTCATTATCTATTGCAAAACCCTGTTCGGGCACTTCCCCCGTCATTTTCCTTAACGACGCAATATTAATGATGGTTTTTCCCGTCCGGGCCTGCGGCTTGACTTCGGCATAAAATTCATCGAGTCTGTCGCGGTACAGATAACTCAGAAAAATCTTGCCCGTAGCCGAACGATGCAAATCCGCCAGTGTTCCCGACCGCGACGCCACACGAATCGGAGCCGAACTGTCGCAGACCTCCAGAATCAGCGAATGCCACCCGCTTGGCACGGCCAAATGCGACGTATGGCCCGTCCGGCGGGTTAATTCCTGCAACACTGGAACCGCACGCTGTCTTAAAGGCAACCTGCTTAATGCCTGTAAACCGACCTCATAAAGCATAGGCCCGGCAAAATAAAGACCCCCTCGTTTTTGTGCCATCTCTTTATGACATAGGGATTTAAGAATGCGAAATGCCGTCGTTCTTGCTATTGATATCCGTTTTTCAATGTCGGATGAGCTCAGTCCCTGCTCATTTTCAGCAAGCAATTTAAGGACATCAAGTGCCTTAACCAAGTTGGGCGTCAGATATTGTTCCATATATGAAACTCTATATTCTAATGTGGATAATTATATATTTACCAAATAATTTAGTCAACTGATTTATATTAAATTTTGCGATTGTCCGTCATATCATAGACCGGTTGAGAAGTCTTTTAAAAGATTGTTAAACAGATTAAAGAGTTAAACCCCAACATTTCCGACCGAATGGATCAGCGGACAATGGACGATTGCTTCGCAGTCATGGACAATCAGAAGTTTGCCGCTCGAACTGTTCGACAAAATCCGTGGAGAATAATAATGAAAAATAAAATAGCACCGGCCGCAATCGCGGCAAGTGGGCATTGAGGACAACATCATCTATGAAATTCAATGTGTCGTCGAAAATCAGCCCACAATGAATATCAAACGGGTTTCAATGCAGACTGTCACTACCGCCGCTTTGTCGTGGGATTTGAAAGAGGTGGAAGAAAAAAAGACGCCTGCTGTTTCGGCATCTGTATTGATCCGTTCGGATATGTTTAGCGCCAACATCTCCGTTGAACAGATGGTTCGCACGGCGGACTTTGAAACCTATATCTTCTCCATCAATCCGGCCTGGACCTCGGATGGTCAAATCAGCAGCGGCCCTGATGAAGGCAGCAGCACAAGTCTGATGTTCAATACCATCTATCCGGCAAAGGATAGCCGAAACATCATTTTGTCTCAGATGCCCAGTTTGACCCGTTACCATACCGGGATAGTAAAAAAAATGGAAGAAAACGGACAGCACTGGCCGGCCAGTTATAGTTCTGTCCGGGGATTTGAAATGTATCATACCGGTGAAAGTGAAAAATGGTGGACTGAATTTTCCATCAAGGCCAGCGGATTTGAACCTGTGGAAAATCGCTGTGGTGTCATCATCAAAACACCCTCGGACACCTATATGGCTCTGGCGATCAATGGCCCGGTCTCTGAGGAAGATTTTCACAAGCTGGTGGACAGTCTCGTTCCCGCCAGAGAATACATCCAAAAACACTGATTTTCGTCATTGCCTGTCTGATATAAGGTCGGGGTTGGGCTCTTAAACCCCGGCCTTTTTTTTCTGTTGAAAAAGCCGGGATTCCATTATAATACCTGCCATGCGATTCAAATGGATTATCTGTAAGGTCGTGGAAAAAGAAGCGTATTTTTGCGCGTCACGCAGCCCGCATATTGTCGATGTGGTGCTGATGCAGCAGGGTTTGCATAATACGCCGCAAATCCTGTGTGCCGAAGTCCAAAGTGAACTTAACAAAACCGTTGATGCTCAGGGCAATCCTTATGATGCCATTTTGCTGGGTTATGGTCTGTGCGGCAACGGCATCCTCGGGCTGACATCGAAAATCAAGATGGTCGTTCCCAAAGCTCACGATTGCATTACACTGCTGCTGGGTTCTAAAGACGCATACCAGCGCTATATTGACACCCATCGCGGAGTCTATTGGTACAGTGACGGCTGGATTCGAACTAAGACCATGCCCGGCAAAGAACGTTATGAAGCCTTGCTTGCAGAATACACTGAAAAATTCGGCTCTGACAATGCCGCCTACCTGCTGGAGATGGAGCAAGGCTGGATGAAGGAGTACAACTGGGCAGTCTATGTGGACTGGGATATGTCCGAGGCGGCTCAGCAGAAAGACTATACGCGCCAATGCGCCGACTACCTGGGCTGGCAATATGATTGTGTTGCCGGCAACTCCAGCCTCATGCAGCGGCTGGCGGATGGCCTTTGGAACGAGCAGGATTTTCTCATCGTACAGCCCGGTGAAGTGATTTGTGAAGACCTGACCCAACCTGACATCATCAAGGCAATGTAAGCGATGGATATGCTCTCTATGATTTGGCCCGCACGGCTGTTTGCCCTGGTTATCATCGCTGTCTATTTCGTTGAAATTTATCGAATTATCCGGTATTTTCAGCGCCGCCGCCATCCGCAGGCGGTACATCTCCTGACCAGCCCTTGTATGATAATTATTCACATTGTTGCGATTGCGGGAATCGCCTGTGCCTGTTACGGTTATCTGATTGAACCCTACAATATTCAAATTAATACCATTCGCATTGAAACCGATAAGCTGAAAAATACCTCGCTTCGAATTGTGCAGATTTCCGACCTGCACTGCGACAAAACCCCCCGTCTTGAGCCCCTGCTGGCTGAATTCATCAATCCGCTTAATCCGGATATTATCGTCTTTACCGGCGACGCTATTAATTCTCCCGCCGGCCTGGAACTATTTCGCAGCACGATGACAGGCCTTCACGCCTCTATCGGCAAGTTCGCCGTCACCGGCAACTGGGATACTCAGCGCATGACCAGCCTCGACCGCTTCACAGGGACGGGGTTTGATGTCTTAAATCAGGATGTGCGGTTTCTCGAAAAGGACGGCCAACCGTTCTGCATCGCCGGGCTGGATTATCTGCAGGGCCCGCACAGTTGGCCTGTGATTAAACAACTTAAACCCGCATCTTTTACCGTGTTTTTATTTCACACACCGGATTTTGTCTATTGGCTCAAAGGCCTTCCGGTTGACCTGTACCTGTGCGGCCATACCCACGGCGGCCAGGTTGCGCTGCCTTTTGTCGGTTCTGTTGTCAGTCCAAATATCGGCGGTGAATATGTGCAGGGTTTACATGACTATTATGGCATTCCGGTCTATACCAATCGCGGTATCGGCATGACCGGCTATGGCCCTCGGATACGATTTCTGTCCCGGCCGGAAATCGCCGTTTTTGAAATCATCCCCAAAGCAGCGCCCTGACCGGCACGGTTGCTTTTGAATCTATCTTTTCCGCAGAGGCTCAAACCGCGCTTTTTCTTTCTGATGCAGCAAAGCCCACGCTTCACGTTTGAAAACCCATCCTAATCCCAGCGATCGCGCCGCCCAGTCCGCCGCTGTCGCCAGCCAAACCCCCGCCAGCCCAAGACCAAACACATAACACAACAGGTACACCCCGCCTAAGCGAAACATAGCCGTGCTCACAGTAGAGACATACAAAGGCGATTTCGTATCCCCCGCTCCGCGCAGGGCGCCGATGAAGATGAACGTGACAGCCAGAAACGGCAATTCCAGCGCCGCCAGTCGAATGGCAAACCCGGCCAATTGAACGACCTGTTCCGTAGCCTTGAAAATCGACGCGATCTGCGGCCCGAACGACACGAAAAAGATTCCTATGGTAACCGTCAGTATGCCGGCGGCGATTAAAATGCGTCGTACGGCGATTTTGGCAATGCGTTTTCGGCCCGCGCCGATGGATTGTCCCGTAATGGTCGTCGCCGCCAGCCCCAGTCCCCAGGCCGGCATAAACGCTATCGCTTCCACCTGCATAGCCACATTATGCGCCGCCAGCAGCGTCATTCCCAGATGAGCCACCATTTTCATAAACAGCATATAACTCAGCGAACCAAGTCCACGTTCCGCCAGCGCCGGCATCGCCAAATACCAGATACGCCCCAGCACATTTTTTTTCAGCATCCAAAAATGTCTCCATCGCAGTCCCAGCCCCGTCTGCCGGATCAGCAACGCCATCGACAGAAATACCCCCACCGACCGGGCGATGACCGTCCCCCATGCCACGCCGTAAAAGCCCAGCTTCGGCGCAAAGATGCCGAACGCCAGCATAATACTGACGATGATATTGATGACGTTCATCACCGCCGTAATCAGCATCGGCCCGTAGGTATTCCCCATCCCGCGCAGCATTCCATTGCTGACCATCATCGGCAGCCCGCCCAGACAGGAAAACAGCAGGATTTGCAGATAATGTTCCCCCACCCCGGCCACCTGTTCGGAAGCTCCGAAAAACACGATAATCTGCCGGGCAAAGGGCAGCCCCGCCGCCAGCAGCAAAACCGCCAGCACAAACCCAATCGTCATCGCGCAGCCGGCGTGTTTCCTCGCCGTTTCATAAGCGGCTTCACCCCAACTGCGTGAGACAATCGATGTCGCCGACAGCGACAACGCGATAAACGGCGCGTTGAACAGGAACATCATAATCCCAGCCAGAGCCGCCGCCGCCAGGTAATCCTCATTCCGCAGCCAGCCGACAATCAGCGTATCGCTGAAAAAAACCAGCGAATACAGACTGTTTTCCACGATGGACGGCAGTGCCAGCGCCGCCAGCGTCTTATTCAAATCCCGCAATTCCAGATTCAGCCGTTTTGGCCCTGGGATGTTAATATCTTTATTTTGTTTTTGCATAAAAACGATAATTCCACATCGAAAGCGAACCAGTGTACGGCGTTTGCCCCGTTTTGGCAAGAGACGACGCCCAACAAGAAAATTGACGTGCCGACCGATTGCCAATACAATACCCCCGTACAAATATACCGTAAGGAAACCGTATGAAAATTATCGCTGACCAGAATATCCCGTTCGTGCAGGAATGTTTCGCCCACACCGGCGATGTCACGCTGTGCTCCGGCAGACAAATCACGCCCGAAATCCTCGCCGATGCCGACGCCCTGCTGGTACGCAGCGTCACCAAAGTTAACGAGAACCTGCTGACCGCCGGCCCCGTAAAATTCGTCGCCACCGCCACCATCGGCTTCGAACACATCGACCGCGATTACCTCGCCCGAAAAAATATCGGCTTCGCCTCCGCCCCCGGCTCAAACGCCAACAGCGTCGCCGAATACATCGTTGCCGCCCTGCTGGCTCTCGGCAAAAAATACAAATTCGAACTGGCTGGCCTTTCCATCGGCATCGTCGGAGTCGGCAACGTCGGCTCCAGGGTTGCCGTCAAATGCGCCGCCCTCGGAATGAAATACGTCCTCAACGATCCGCCTCTGGCCCGCAAGACAGGGGATGCCAAATATCGCCCGCTCGATGAAGTCTTCGCCTGCGATTTCGTCACCCTGCATACGCCCCTGACCAAAACCGGCCCCGATAAAACGTATCATCTGGCCGACGCGGCGTTTTTCGCCCGCCTCAAAAAAGGTGCCTTTTTCCTTAATACCTCACGCGGTTCCGTAATGGAAACCGCCGCACTCAAACAGGCAATGCAGGACAAAAAACTCGCCGGCGTCGCCCTCGACGTATGGGAAAACGAACCCAATATCGACCCCGAACTCCTGCAAAATGTGGATTTGTCCACGCCGCACATCGCGGGCTATTCCTTCGACGGTAAAGTCGCAGGAATGATTATGATTTACAACGCCCTCTGCGATTATTTCAAGCTCCGGCCGGAACATACCGCCGCCGATTTTCTGCCGCCCCCGAAGGTCGCCGAAATCCACATCACCCACGAAGACCTCGCCCTCAGCGAAGAACAGGTCATTCATAACACCGTTCAGGCCGTGTACGTCATCAATCGCGATGATTTCAACACCCGCGAAATCCTCCTGCAGGAACCCGGTAAACGCGGCGAATTTTTCGACTTCCTGCGCAAAAATTATCCCCAGCGGCGCGAATTTCAAAATACAAAAGTTTTTCTGCCGGATGCAAACTCGACGTTAGCGAAAAAATTGTCCGGCCTCGGCTTCCAGATAAATAGAGAATAGTTCAGCCCGCAGGGCTGTCCTTAATTTTGCCTTTTACCTTTTTACTTTTAACTTTGTCTCTTATACAGTGTTGATATGATAAATCGACAATCGCTCCAAAACACGATCACTTGGCCGACAGGCAAGCTGGACTTCTCCCCCGGCTGCCTCATCATGGGCATTTTAAATATCACGCCCGATTCGTTCAGCGACGGCGGCCTATACGACTCCGCCGAAAAAGCGGTTTCGCACGGCCTTGAAATGCTGCACGCCGGCGCCGCAATTATCGATATTGGCGCCGAATCCACACGCCCCGGCGCTCAACCCATCGCTGCCGAAGAACAAATCCGCCGCGTCGTCCCGGCTGTCGAGGCCCTGCGAAAGCAATCGGATATTCCCATCAGCATCGACACTTTCAATCCGACCGTCGCCGCCGCCGCTGTCGCCGGCGGGGCAAATATCATCAACGACATCACCGCCCTGTCGGATGCGAAAATGGCAAAACTCGCCGCCGAAAAGCAGCTCCCCGTGATTCTGATGCACATCCAGGGAACGCCCGCGACAATGCAGCAGAATCCGCACTACAAAAACGTCGTCGCCGAAGTCAAAGATTATCTCCTCCGGCGGGCCGCCTTCGCCGAACAGGCCGGCATCCCAAAAGAGCGTATTTTCATCGACCCCGGCTTCGGCTTTGGAAAAACGACCGAGCATAACCTCTCGCTGCTGCGCCATCTCGACGAATTTGTAAATACCGGCTATCGCGTCCTGGCCGGTACCAGCCGAAAACGCTTTATCGGCCAGATTACCGCCAAAGACGTCCCCGCCGACCGCATTTTCGGCACGGCCGCGACCGTCGCCATGGCCGTCGCCAAAGGCGCATCCATCGTCCGCGTCCACGATGTCGCCCAGATGACCGATGTTGTCAAAATCGCCAGCGCCGTCATTGGTGATAAGTGAAATTTTCTCAGCCCCCGCAGGGGGTGATATGTTATAGCCACGCCCGTAAGGGCGTGGAATAAAGAGCGATCCCCTTCTTATGATTCCTCCCCTTTTAAGGGGAGGTGGCCCGAAGGTACAAACTGATAACATAGGTAACATATTATGCTAAGGACATGGGTAACACAATGGAATAAAATGGTCCTCAAAAAGCGGAGGGCCTCAACGATGTCCTGGCAGGAAACCTGTGTTATGGAACAAC
>Ga0194127_10000479_pt1 | contig 63566 bp, 64 predicted proteins | sample TA2KigC100mmetaG_FD_148624 | JGI IMG/M metagenome (GOLD analysis project Ga0194127, IMG submission 148624) | Freshwater microbial communities from Lake Tanganyika, Tanzania - TA2015036 Kigoma Deep Cast 100m | ecosystem: Environmental > Aquatic > Freshwater > Lake | place: Tanzania: Lake... | reverse complement strand
TTGGCTCAAACGTTCTGTAGCCACCGCCATTCACGCTTTGCCTGCGTTTCGAGCTACTTTATCGAATCTCCGTCTCAAACCGGTTAGCATTCAGCAACCTTCTGTTGCCATTGTGTAAGGTAATCAGACCCTGAGAATATAGCTCGGGGTCTTGTGTTACCTGTGTACTTGTATACCTATTTACCTGCCCTGTGTACCTGTTTACTTGTTTACCTGTATACCTCCCTCAACCAACTTAATCTTTTGAGCCCGCTGCATTTTTTTGATTGCGAGTTCACGCTTCATGGCGTCTGTGCGATTTTGTTGTGGTTCAAGATAGACCAATATCACGGGACAACGGGTTTTTGTGTAACGCGCACCGATGCCTTTATTATGTTGTTTAACGCGGCGCTCGGGATCGGTTGTCCAGCCGGTATAGTAGGTCCCATCCGCACATTCGAGCATGTAACAATAGCAGGTCATTTGTCTTTTTTATCAGCCCTGTTGAACATCGTGCCAAACAATCTTTCCTTCACGGATATTTTTTCAACCGGCACTGTTTTCATTTCCATCCAGTTTGCAGTGAAGCGTTCATTCAACCAGTTTTGGCGTCCCTCCTGCGCTTTTTTCAAACGATCTTTCAAGGATCCTTCTTTGGCATCTTCAATGTCATCACGCAAATCAGCGAGAGCCAGGATCATCGCATTCAAACCATGAATAACATTCTCGCGATCGTGCAAAGTCAACATTTGCAATGCCTCGGTATCCTCCCGCCCAGTCAGAGCGGAGGTGGCGGCAAAGTAAACGCGGCTGGCCACCTTGCGGGCTTCCTGCCAGCCGGGCTGTTCCATAGTTGCGTTTAACAAAGCTGCTGAAACCAACTGCGGTAAAAGATGAGCAGAGGCCATCAAACCGTCTGACTCAATCAAGTCGGTGATGATGACACTTCCGCCCGTTAAACTGACAAACCCTGAAACCAATTCGATTGCTTCGCCAGGCGTGCCATAAGGAGCTGAAAGCAGGAAAATGGCCTTCGAGAACAGATCAGCTTTGGCTGCATCCAGACCCGTTTTTGTCTCCTGTAAATAATCAGGCCCAATCGCGGGGACGAGTCCTACATAGTGAACCCCTTTGGGCAAAATTTCCTGCGCCCACTTCGTCACCTGCCCTTTAACCAGGGTGGTATCCACCACCACGGTGCCTTTTTTAAGATCCTGCGCAATGTACCCCAAAGTTTCACGCACCTGATGCACTGGCACGGCCAGCACCACCAGGTTTGCATTCTCCACAGAACTCGGAAGGTTGTGATTCGTTTTATCCACTATCCCGTTTTTTTGAGCAAGCCTCTCAATACTGAATTCCTTATCGTGACCGACGGTTGTAACCTTGTCTTTGTGAGCCGCAAGCGCCAATCCAATTGACGCGCCAATTTGTCCAAGACCAATAATTGTGATTTGTACAGGCATATTACCCTCGCAAGAGTTTGATGACGAGATTATACTGGCAATGTCCCCTTAAATGACGAGAACCACGGACGCCGACCATGGTTCTCTTTGAAAGGAGGAGAAGAGAAATCACCTTACGCCAGTAAATTTATCATGTTTGTCTCCAAGCTACTTGACGGGAAACCTACGAATACCCTACGATTGTCCGACAATTAACCCAATTGGAAACGTTTTTCGATTTTTTCTGATGAAGGGCAGCAAAAATGACATCCTCTTCTCCAAAAATTTATCTTGGCGAATTGAATCACACTCCGCTTGGGGATTTTCGCCTCGCCGCCTCCAACTTTGGTCTGCTTGCCGTTGAATGGGCAGACTCTCAACTCGAGCTGTATTCGTACTTATTCCGCCTGAAACGGCCCGTTGAACCAAACCAGAAAATGATTCAACCTTACGCAAAAGAGCTGGGCGAATATCTAAAAGGGAAACGCTCCGAATTCACCTTCTCAATTGACTGGTCAACTCTGCGACCGTTTCAATTGAAAACATTGAAAGCAGTTTATGCCATTCCGTATGGCGAAACACAATCCTACGCAGAGATCGCCGCACAGATCGGGCATCCGCTGGCCTTCCGCGCTGTCGGGCGGGCCAATGCCACCAATCCCATGCCGCTCGTGATTCCATGTCACCGCGTCATCGGCAAAGACGGCAAACTCCACGGCTACGGCGGTGGGGATGGGTTGCCTACGAAAGAATGGCTTTTGAAAATGGAAGGCGCATTGATTGCGTGATAGACTCAAAATCGTGGATATTCTTACTCAACTCTTCTGGACATTCCTAAAAGTCAATTTACTCAGCACCTCTGGACCCACCTCTGTCGGACTACTGTATCACGAAGCAGTTGGCAAACTGGTTACAGAGGCCCAATTTATACAAGCAGTTGGGCTTTCATCTGTTTTGCCAGGCAGCGATGCTCTGCAACTCGCCATGTATATCGGCTATGCTGCCGGAGGAATTTCAGGGGGGTTCGTCTCACTGACAGCATCCATTTTGCCTCCCACCATTATCATTCTCGGTGTCACCATGATCCTGCACCGCCTGCGCCGCGAATCATGGGTCAGCAACTTCGTACAAGGACTCGCCCCGGCCATCTCCATATTGATGGTCTTCACAGCCTGGAAAATATTTGATAAGGGCAGCGGCGACACCGGCTGGTTTGGCTGGCTGCTTGGCATTGCCAGTCTGCTTGCCATGTGGTTCAAACTGCCGGAGCGCATTGTGATTATTCTGGCAGGCATGATCGGCGTCATTTTTCTATCACAATGAATCAAACAAATTTCTCAGTCTGGCTGAAACTATTGTGGCTGTTCCTCAAAGTGAACCTGCTGTCTCCTTCGGGCCCTGCCTCGATTGGTTTGCTATACAAAGAGGCAGTCGGCACGATCATGACCGAGGATCAATTTGTAGAAGCCGTTGGCTTTTCAAATGTACTTCCCGGCAGTGAAGCGTTGAAGCTTGCCATGTTCGTCGGCTTTGCAGCCGGCGGGGTGCCCGGCGTCTTCACTGCGCTGTTGGGCGCAATCCTCCCGCCCACCTTGATGATGCTTGTCGTTTCCGCAGTCCTGCAGCAATTTCAAGAAGAGCACTGGCTCAAAGGATTTGTAGCAGGCATGAGCCCGGCGGTGGCGGCGTTGATCATTGTCGTAGCCTGGGAACTCTTCCGCGTCGGCCAAACAAAAATAATCGGCCGGCGCACTTTTATCATCGCTGCATTAAGCGTAACAGCCTTGTGGTTTGACCTGCCGTCTCCCCTGGTTTTACTCGGCGCAGGGATTTTGGGCGTGATCCTATTTCGTTAAGGGAGATGATCTATGCAACCCGAACTATTGATCGCAACAAATGGATATAAAGGCACCCTGCCAGCCATTGAATATGGGACCTGGCTGGCCGCCACCCTTCAAATGAAGGTAACGCTTCTCGGCGTGACCGAGAAACTGAATCCTGCCGCGATAGATGAGCACCATCCTTTGGAGGAGGTCTTTGCGCGCGCAGTCGAATTATTCCAGCAAAACCATCTGGAATACAATCTCGAAGTGCAGAACGGAAACGCGGAGGATCTCATTCCCCGCAAGGCGCAGCAGGGAAAATACATCACCGTGATCGGACCCTTGGGACGTCCGCATTTTCGCCGTTTGATAACAGGGCGCTCCATTCGTCATTTGATGGAGGAAATCGAACAGCCGATCTTTTATGTGCCTGTGGCAAAACTTCCTTTAAATAAGATTTTGATCTGCATTGGCGGACTTGGGTACGAAGTCAATGCGGAACATATCGCCATGCAAATGGCAATGAAAAGCCGCGCCGAGATCACTTTCCTTCATATCATTCCTCCGATCGACATGAATTACCCAACAGCAAAGACCGTGAGCGAGCATTGGCAAAACCTCGCCGAAACAGACACCCCCGTTGGACGCAGTCTGCGGCAGGCGATGGAGATCGCCAAAAATGACGGTTTAACCGCATCCATAAAAGCTCGCCTGGGCAATGTTGTGGAGCAAATATTGGTTGAAATTAATGAAGGAAATTACGACCTGCTGTGCATGGGGTCGCTGTACAGCTCGAACGCTTTACGTCAACTTTACACCCCAAACGTAACCGCTGAAATCGCGGATGACATTAATTGCCCCATATTAACAGCCCGATATAAGAAGGATTAAATTTATTCGGTTGATATCAGGAGGATAAAACCTCGCCTTAATCTCCTGCTATCTGGGTGTGTATTTCTCTTCCCATTCCGCAATCGCAGCGCGGATGGCGGCTTTGACGGCTTCATCGGGAACGTCATCTACGCCGGGGAATTTTTGCAAACCGACATAAACTTCCACTGCGCCTTGAAGTGATTCCTGCAGGCGAATTCCCTGCCCGGCAAGCGGCGTATTCATCAATCGTGATTGCAATATCATGTCAATCTGTGCCACAATACTTAGGGATGTCAGAGGTCTTTCCACTGACGTTTTCTTTACGGGAGAAAGGATCGCACTAAGGGTTGGCTCAACCGGTTTGACAGGGGCAGGCGGCGTGGGTTGAGAGATCGGTCGTTGGGCGGGTACTGACGCTGAAGGAGCCTGAGCAGGTTGTTGAGGCTGTCCGCCTTCGAGATAGGGGCGAAGAATCGCGAGCAAATCTATCAAGCGCTTTCTCTTATCTGGGGATAATGCGCTATTGATCGGCAACCCGTCCATTTCAACAACGACATGCCCATTTTCATTTTTTATCCGTAACAGTCCGGGGTCGTCCTGGGGGGCAGCCGCATTAAGTGCAAGTTGTTGCTCGGCTTGCGCAATCATTCTCTGCGCTTCTTTTTGAACATGTTCTGCGCGGGCTTCGGCTTCTTTTATTTTCTTTGCCGACCGATTGTTCGAATCAAAAAAGCCGATTGCCCAGCCCAGGATCAATGCGCCAAGCGAAATAAGAATTGGGGTAAGAGTAAATCCTTCTGGCATAGTATTACCTCAGACGTTGACATTTCGGACAAACATGCGTACCGCGCTGACCTACTGTAAGTTTTTGTATTTCTGCACCGCAGACAAGACAGGGCTTGCCTGCGCGGTCATACACGCGAAAGTAATTTTGATAATCGCCTCCGCGATAGACCCGGTCAATACTCGCGCCATTGCGGCGGATGCCTTCCTTAAGCACAGATTGGATCGCTTCACGCAAAGCCTCAGACTGCTTTTGTGTAACGTCATTCGACACCGCAAGCGGATGCAGTTTCGCCATGTGCAAACATTCATCCGTATAAATGTTGCCCAGCCCGGCGATAAAGGCCTGGTCAAGCAGCAAGGGCTTAAGCTGGCGTTTGCGTTTACCCAAATTCTCAAAAAGCCATTTGGATGTGAAACCGCTTTCTAAAGGTTCGGGACCAAGTTTCGCAAGCACACTTTCAGGGTCCTTTGTAAACCAGACGCGGCCGAACTTGCGAGTATCGTTGAAGGCCAGATATTTCCTGTTCGAAAGGTGCAGCAGGAGCCTGTCATGCTTTTCCGGCTCGGTTTTACTTTGCCTGATCATTATATCGCCACTCATGCGAAGATGGATGAGCAGATGGAAGTCCGATAACACAAAATCAAGGTACTTTGCGCGGCGGATTACATCCTTGATCTTTTGTCCCTGCACCTGTTCTTTGAATTTTTTCGAAGATGGAGTTGCAAGTGTGCGCGCCCAGAACAAATCGGCAGAGAGGATGGCCTTGCCGATCAGTTCTGCTTTTATTCCGCGGACGATGGTTTCAACTTCTGGAAGTTCGGGCATGGGCGCTTATGTCATTGCGAGCCGCCGCTCTTGTATGTTGGCGGTGAAGCAATCTCCGTATCTCTGAAGGAGATTGCTCACCGCACTGGCGCGCGGCGCAAGTGTCGGACAAGAACAAGAGCGTCCGTCCTCGCAATGACATGTTATTCGTTGAACATCTCGCCAACCGAACGGCCTTCGTGTGCGCGTATGATTACTTCGCCCAACAAAGAGGCCACAGAAAGTACCGTGATGCGTCCTTCGAGGTGTTTCATTTTTTCAGGTGAGATAGGTGCGGTATCCGTTGTGATGATCTGCTTAATCGGCAGGGATGCAAGGCGCTCTGCGCCGTCATTTGAAAGGACGGCATGCACGAACACAAGATAAACATCGCGCGCGCCTTTCTGCTTCACAATATTGACAGCCTGGGCAATCGAACTGCCTGTATCCACTTCGTCATCCACAATGATCACATCGCGGTCTTTCACAGCGCCGATCAGGGTCAGCGCTTCGGCTTTGGCATCGTTGCCAATGCGGCGCTTTTCAATGAAGGCAATCGGCATGTCCATATCTGCCGCGTAATTGCGTCCCTTCTTTGCAAAACCGAGGTCAACCGAAACGACCACCGGGTCATGCATGTTGGAACGCATGTTTTTATTAATGTGATCTATCAGCAAATGGGATGCGGTAAGTACATCGCCGGGGATGGAAAAGAATCCCTGCACCTGCCCCGCATGTGGATCAAGGGTCATGTAGCGGTCTGTGCCAGCCACTTCCAGCATATCCGCCACCAAACGGGCAGTGATCGGCACTCGCGGCTGGTCTTTTTTATCCGAACGACCATAACATAAATAAGGTACAACTGCCGTAATGCGCGCCGCAGAATCCAGCCGCAGGGTTTGGATCATGATCAACAATTCCATTAAATTACGATGCACAGGCGACGAGGTGGTCTGGATCACATACACATCCTGCCCGCGCACGCTTCCACCCAACTTCACAAAAACATTTTCGTTTGGAAATTCGATCACCTCGCGTTCACTCAACGGCTGACCGAGATAATCCGCGATCTTTTGAGACAGCTCAGGCGCGCCACTGCCTGCAAAAAGTTTTATCCCCCCATACACTTTCAGTTCGTGATGAACATGATGCATACTCTACTTCTCCTTCCTTCGAGACGTCCATTCGGAACGCAAAACACCCATCAGCAGGACATCATCATATTTGCCAATTTTATAGACCGCCTCGCGTAAGCGCCCCTCCAAAACAAAGCCAGCCTTTTCATAGGAGCGCACGGCGCGGATATTCTCGGTAAAGACTCGCAAAAATGCGCGGTTTAGATTCAGGGTCTCAAAACAATGGCGCACGAGCAGGGTCATCACTTCGGAGCCATAGCCCTTATCCCATTCAGATTTATCACCGATCATAATTCCAAGTTCGGCGGAACGATTCACCTGGTCAATGCCAAACACGGCGCAATTGCCGATCAACTTCCAGTTCCTTCCTTTGCGAACTTCAATCGCAAGCGGTTTTTCGCTCTGGTCGCGTTTGGTCATGGCCTCGAACCAATTCTCCTCATCCGCCATTGACATCGGCAAATAAAGACCAAGTCCGCGCGTCACTTCGGGGTCATTGACCCATTCGTGAAACATTTTGACATCCCCGCGTTCCACGGCCCGCAAACGGACTCGTGCGCCAACAATGATACTCATTTGAGCCTGCCCTTCATTAATTCATTCACAGCTTCCCACGGCGAAATATTTCTTTGGACGACTTTCTCTAGGACGATTTTATATTCCTCCTGCGGGACTTTTTCGTGGAACTGATTCCACAACGCCTCACGGGTCAACGTCTCCAACTCGACCTCGAGCCTGGCTCGCTCACGCAGGGCCCAGCCCCCACTTTGACGGAGGTGCGCCACATGCCGCGCAATCGAAGCTGCCAGTTCCATGATACCTTTGCTTTCAATCGAAACTGTCCTCAGGATCGGTGGAATCCACATCGCCGTGGAAGATGAATCTTGCGCAGGAGCAGGCTTGCCCGTAGTCTGATCGAGGGGTGTCCGCATGGTTAAGCCGTGATGCCTGAAAACTCGTTCGGTTGGGTGCGCCAGTTCCAGCATGGATTTTAATGCCTTCTCGGTATTTTCCACGCCAGGCCTGTCTGCCTTGTTGATTACAAGAATATCCGCAATCTCAAGGATGCCTGCTTTAATGGCTTGTATATCATCACCCATCCCGGGCGCGTCCACAACCAAAGTGGTGTGCGCGAGACGGGCAACCTCCACTTCACTTTGACCCGCGCCCACGGTTTCAATGATAACCGCATCAAATCCAGCCGCATCAAAAACCTGGGTCATATTCGCGGTGGATTGTGCCAGGCCTCCGAGTGAACCCCGCGTTGCCATCGAACGGATGAACACGTTAGGGTCACCGGAAAGATCGCGCATACGCACACGGTCGCCCAGTACCGCGCCGCCCGTGAAGGGGCTGGATGGATCCACCGCCACAATCGCCACACGCCAGTTCTCCACTTTGCGATAAAGCAAGGCCAGTTGATTCACCAGTGAAGATTTACCCGTGCCGGGTGCGCCCGTCACACCGATCAGATGCGCTTTGCCCGTATGTGGAAATAATTCAACTAATGCAGCGCGTCCTTCAGGTGTGTTATTTTCCACTTGCGTAAGCAGACGCGCCAAAGCGAGTCGATTACCGTTAAGAACTGCTTGAGAGTAGGTCATAAATAAATTTCTTCGTCCTCTCGAAAAAGGACCGGAAGCGAGGAGGTATGCGCCAAGAACAAAACACAGAGTAAATTTTTACTCTGTGTCATTCATTCAAGTTATTTTGTTACAGCCAATCTGACATCACGAATAATGTCTTCGGTGGATGCACCTGGGCCGTATACCCCGGTCACGCCCATTTCTTTTAGTCGCTGCAGGTCTTCATCTGGAATAATGCCGCCGATGAAAATCTTCACATCAGATTGTCCGTTCATTTTGAGCAACTCCAATAGACGCGGAGTTAAGGCCATATGTGCGCCCGAAAGAATCGAAAGCCCAACTACATCCACATCCTCCTGAAGCGCGGCTTCGGCGATCATTTCGGGTGTTTGACGCAGGCCGGTGTAGATCACTTCCATGCCGGCGTCGCGCAAGGCACGCGCCACAACTTTTGCGCCGCGGTCGTGCCCGTCCAGTCCGGGCTTGGCAACCAATACGCGGATCTTTCGACCCTGCTCAGGACCAGTCTTCTTTTCAGTCATTTTTTCTCCGAAGGAAGCATCGTCGAGATTATACTATGTATCACAAACCCGCTTAGGAAAATTCCGAGATCAAATCTCGGAATTTTTGACTAAGTGACTAAACAACTTCTCAACCTCCAAACTACATTCCTTCATCCGCGCAGTGCTTTTATTTCATCCAAAAAATTATCCTTGTCAATCATCTTTAGCGTATGCGGCAGGGGAAAGTTCCGGTTTATTTTTTTGGATTCATATTTTATTTCGTAACATGTATATTCTTTGTTGTAATTTTCAAGGACAATATCCACTTCTTTACCGCCATATTCGCGATAAAAGTAGGCGCTTAAAGGCAACTGCTGGATCACTCTTTTTTTCTCTAATTCAGATACTATAAAATTCTCAAAAACCCCCCCTTTGTCTGGGCGCAGATCAAGATTACGAAAATCCTTAACAAGCGCATTTCTTATTCCCAGATCAAAAAAATATAATTTTCGGTTTTCTGAAACTGCCCTGCGAACATTTGTTTTAAACGACGGCAGAGGGATTAGAACATAGTTCTTGATAAAAACCTCAATATAGTTTGAGACTGTGCTTACGTTTGCTTGAAGGGATGACGCGATTTCCCGCATGGATACTTCCTGCCCGATTTGCAACGCAATTTTCGTCAAAATATCCTTTGCAAGTTTTAGATTTTTTAAATCATACAGTGCTACAATATCCTTCAAAACATAACTTTCAAGTATGTTTTCGAGAAGACTGATCTTTTTGGACGCAGACTCTGGTGAAGTGTATATCTCAGGATATGCGCCATAGAGTTGAATTTCGTTTTGGAGGACTTGCGCAAATGCATCGCGCTCGTATGATTTTCGAGGTGTATTTTCGTCAATTTCTTCAACCGCAAATGGCAGGCAATACAACTCTTCATATCTTCCCGCAAGGCTGTCAAATTCCTGGTTTTTTTTTCTTAATTCGCTGCTACCTGTTGCAATGATCTTTACCTTATATTCATCATGTAAAAGTTTTAGCGAGAGGGTGGATTCCGGGTAACTTTGGACTTCATCTATAAGTATTAGAGGGTGCTCCTCTGCGATCTTTCGCAGGATTTCCCTTCTAGGTTGGAATTTTTCCCGGTCCGATAAGAAATCAAAATTGAATAGCGGGGCATCCTGTTTTTTGCTTATTTTTGAGAGCAAGGTCGTTTTCCCAGCCCTGCGTGGACCCCAAACAAAGAGAATCTTGCGATTTTCTCCATTTATATAATTTTGTATATTATTTTCAATCGTACGGGTGAACATGGGTTGATTATATCAAAAAGCTATGAATTTGTCTAACGCGATCATACATTCTGATAGTATTTTGTATAACGTGAATTCCAGTCTCTTTTACATCCCATCATCCTTTGGGGGTGCGGTTTGACCGTAATCCAACACCGCGCGCATTTGCGTGCCTCCCTCAGGCGGACCTACGATCTTTTTATCTTCCATCATATCTACAATACGCGAGGAGCGGGTGTAGCCAATGCGTAATCTTCTTTGCAGCATGGATACAGAAGCGCGTCCTTCCTTGCGGACGATTGCCACGGCCTCATCATAAAGCGGATCACCATCCACTTTTTTCATCTCATCCCATAACGGCGTTTGCTTTAATGGGACATTTTCGGGGATGGAATCTGCGGGCATGCCGGCGACCGTATAAGAACTGCCACCCCCCGCCTGCGCGCGCCAGTATTCCACCAAATTTTGAATTTCATGGTCTGATACAAAGACACCCTGCAAGCGCGCGGGAGAAGGCGCATCGGGCGCTTGATATAACATATCGCCGCGGCCGAGCAATCTTTCAGCCCCGGGTTGATCGAGAATCACGCGGCTGTCCGTATTGGATGCCACAGCGAAAGCAATGCGCGCGGGGAAGTTCGCTTTGATCAGCCCCGTCACCACGTCCACTGAAGGACGTTGCGTGGCTATGATCATGTGAATGCCCGTAGCGCGTGATAACTGTGCAAGGCGTGTAATGATCTTTTCAGTTTCATCGGGAGCGATCATCATCAGGTCTGCCAACTCATCAATGATGATGACGAGATACGGCAGTTTCTTCTGTCCCTGCAATTTCATCTTGACGTTGTAATCAAAGATATTGCGCGAGCCAGCCTGCGCGAACAGATGATAACGCTTGTCCATCTCACGTGTCATCCATTGCAGAGCGCCGATCACACGGTCCATTTCAACGACCACAGGCCCGAGCAAATGCGGAATACCGTTGTAGCCGGTCAACTCCACACGCTTCGGGTCAACCAACACCAGGCGCAGGTCCTCGGGAGTATTGAAGAGCAACATGCAGGTAAGGATGGAATTCACGCACACAGATTTACCGGAACCTGTCGTGCCGGCGATCAACAAATGCGGCATATTTTCAAGGCTGGCAATGATGGGAAGTCCCGCCACGTCGCGGCCTAACCCAAAGTTCAAAGGCTTTGTATTGCGGGTGTAGATCTCACTTTCCAAAATATCACGCAGGGCCACCATCGCCATCTCTTCATTTGGTACTTCGATGCCCACGTAACTATGTCCGGGCACCGGCGCTTGAATGCGGATGCGCGGCGCGGCTAATGCGAGTGCAAGGTCATCGGATAGAGATGCGATCTTGCTCACGCGGACTTTTGTCCGAATGCCGCCTCTGGTCTCAAGAAAAAGCGGCTCCACACCGAATTGTGTGATCGATGGCCCGCGGCTGATCGCAACAACCTGAGCCGGCGCACCGAAAGAAGCGAGAGTTTCTTCTATTAATCGCGCGCGTTGCTGGATGAACTCTTCATTAATGGATGGCGCATTGCCTGAATCGAGAATATCGCTGACATTTGGCAATGTCCAGTGAATGACGGCTGGGCCGCTGATCGTCCGCGTCGGGGGAGCGGAAACAGCGGAGGCGGTCACTTCAGGCATGGCCGAGGCATCTATCGGGGTGAAATCCTCTGTCTCAGCAGAAGCAGGCCAGAGCGGAGTCTGCGGCGCAATGGGTTTGTTTAGCAACTGACGCAGTTTTACAGTCAACGGTGCGAGCCACAAAAATAATTCCGGGACGGGTTTATCCAATGTGACTGCAATGCCGATGATGAGCCAGGCCAGCAAAGCAACCAACGATCCGCCACCACCCAAACCTGCCCAAAGTATGCGTTGGAAGAGTCCGCCGAGTGCGCCGCCTCCTGCGCCTGTCAGGGCAACGGCTTCAGCTGATTCGGCAGTTGCGACCAGGGAATGTAAAACGGTGAGAAGCCAGAGGAAAAGAATGAGACTGCCGACTGTGCGTTCGAGCGTAAGCGCAGGGATGTGTTCGATCTTGCGAAAGACAAGCCATAGACCAAAGATAAGCAAGCCGAGCGGCAGGATATAAACACCCCAGCCTAAAATTTGGGAAAGGAAAAAAATTGTGCCGCGAATAATGGCGGAACGGTTTGCGGAAATCATCCCCAAAAAGATAACGATGCCGGCAAATGCGAGGATAATGCCAACGACATCCAGTTTGCGTTCAGCGGAGAGAGTCTCCCACCAGGAGGGTTCACGCTCGGCAGGCGGAGTTTTGTGCGGCGCAGGTTTATTGCGTGGCAATCCTCCTTTTTTAGGTGAGAAGATATTGCCCGCAGGTTTTTTGTTCTTTTTGGGAGGAGTGGAGGGTTTGAGGAGAGGCATGTAGTAAAAAATTAGGGAATAGGGATTAGAAATAAGGGATTAGGGAATAGGTATTGGAAATTGGGCGTTACGTTCTTTACCTGTCTACCTTTTTACTTATCTACTGGCACGTAATTCGTAATTTCAAAAAGATTATAGCACTAATGGTCTGTTTCCTTTAAGGTACAATTGCAGGGCTTTTGAGAAAATTAACTTGATTGCTCCTTGCGCCGTCCTCGGCGCAAGATTTGCACTGAAAACGCCGCCGAGGACGGCGGCTTAGCCTGTATACTGCTAGTTTTATCGTAAGGACTCAACCTTGTTTGAAATACTTTTTCTTGGCACATCTGCTTCCGCGCCATCTGCAAAGCGCGGGCTTTCAGGGCTGATCGTTTCTCATAACGAATATCGCTTCCTCATTGATTGCGGCGAAGGCACACAAAGACAGATCCTTCAATCCGGCATCGGCTTTAAACGCCTGACGCGCATCCTATTAACACATGGTCATCTCGATCATATCCTCGGGTTGGGCGGTTTACTTTCCACACTCCTGCGCTGGGAATCCATAGACGAACTTAATATCTTCGGCGGACGCAGTACGCTCGAGCGAGTGCGCACGCTTCTTTATGATGTTGTCCTGCGCGGCAACCAGCCCCCTATGCCGTTGATATTGAAAGAGATCAAACCCGGCATTGTTTTCGAAGCCAATGATTTCACTATCACCGCGTTTTCGGTCTCACATCGCGGGCCTGATTGTCTTGGATTCGTTTTTGAGGAGAAAGCGCGGCGGCCTTTTCTTTCACAAAAAGCGGAGGAACTCGGCGTGCCGTTCGGACCGGAACGCGGTGAGCTGGTCGCCGGCAGGGAGATCACCCTGTCCAACGGAAAACGCATCACACCGGACGATGTGCTGGGCGCGTGGGAGAGGGGCAGTAAACTCGTCGTTGTAGGGGATGCCGGCAGGACGGATAACCTGCTCGAGGTATGTCAAGATGCGGACGGTCTTGTCATCGAATCCACATATCTCGATGAAGAAGCAGATATGGCAAAGCAGTTTTCCCATCTTACCGCGCGTATGAGCGCGGAACTTGCTTTAAAAGCGGGGGTTAAAAAACTCATTCTCACTCATATTTCGCGCCGCTATCGTGAAAAAGATGTGATTGCTGAAGCGCAATCCGTTTTTTCAAAAACAGTGGTGGCGCGCGATTTTGACAACTATCAGATCAGGAAAGAAATTTAAGATGGAAGAGAAATTTACGGTAGGGGTATTAACCTCCGGCGGCGATGCACCCGGCATGAATGCGGCCATCCGCGCCGTTGTCCGCACCGCGTTGACGAATAACATGGAAGTCATCGGCATTCAACATGGGTATGAAGGCTTGATCAACGGCGAATTCCGCCCGCTGGGACTGCGCGATGTAGGAGGAATTTTACAACGCGGCGGAACAGTTCTGCTCACCAGCCGAAGCAAACGATTTATGGAACCTGCCGGCCAGCGTGACGCGATCCGCAAAATGAACGAAGCCGGCATTAACGCGTTGATCGTCATCGGCGGCGAAGGTTCGATGCGCGGCGCGTATGCGCTTTCACAACAAGGGATCAAGGTCATCGGCATCCCCGGCAGTATTGACAATGACATCTGGGGCACAAACATCGCCATTGGCACAGACACCGCCATGAATACCATCATGGAAGCCGTGGATAAATTACGCGATACGGCTTCCTCGCATCAGCGCGCGTTCCTGATCGAAACCATGGGACGCAATTGCGGCTATCTCGCGGTGATGGCGGCCATTGTCTGCGGCGCGGAAGTGGCTTTGATCCCTGAAGTGCCGATCACTGCAGATGAAGTAGCTTTGGCTGTGGAAGAAGCCTACAAACGCGGCAAGACACATGCCATTATCATCAATGCTGAAGGCTCCGGCATACGCACAATTGATCTTGCCGAAAAAATTGACAACATGGATGTGGGCTTCAAAACACGCATGACCATTCTCGGTCATATTCAACGCGGCGGCTCCCCATCCGCATACGACCGTCTGCTGGCATCACGCATGGGTGTGAAAGCCGTGGAAGCGCTTGTGGAAGGCAAGCACGGCGTGATGACCGGGCTAAAAGGCAAGGGCGTGGAGTTCGTTCCGCTTTTGGATGTGATCAGCAACAAACGCAAGGTGAATATGGAGTACCATCACATGGCAAAGGTGCTGGCGAGGTAAAAAACGTTGAAGGTCAAGGGTTCAATGTTGAAAGTGTAAAGCATCTCCTCCGTAAAAAACAACAGGATAATGTGAGCAAAGCGCCGCCCTGAGCTTGTCGAAGAGTCGAAGAGAATAAAGATGCCGCTGAGATGAAAAATCTCGGCGGCTTATGTTTTATTTCTCGCAATCCTCGGACCGATCCTTGCGCGTATTATTGAACCAGTGATGAATGCGGTAATGAACCATAAAGGCTGATATAGTTGTGCCAATCGGAGAACGTGAGCGCGTGGCCTGAGGGATTGAGGAGGAAGATGGAACGCGGGGAGGCGGCAAGGGAGGATGAGGAGAGGGAGGTGTAAAAAGTGATGAATAATTGAGACAAGTAACATGAATACAAGGAAAATTACATAAGGTGCACAATGGCAAAGAAACCTACACCCAAATGGAAAAAATTTGAGCAACTAGTTCATAAAGTGCAATCAGCACTTGCCCCAGATTCCGAAGTAATTCTTGACGACAGAATTATTGGCAGCATCACCGGCGTTGAAAGACAAATTGATATTTCCGTCAAGAAGGCTATCGGGCAATTCAACGTATTAATCGTTGTCGATTGTAAAGACTACAAGAATCCAGTTGACGTCAAAGACGTTGAAGAATTTATAGGTTTAGTTGAAGATGTAAAAGCAAATAAGGGAGCACTTGTTTCTGCAAAGGGTTTTACAGAAGCTGCCAAAACGAGGGCAACCAATAGTGGAATAAATTTATATAGATTAGTTGATGCAGAAAACAAGGATTGGAAAAGCTATGTAACTATTCCAATGGTTTGCGACTTTCGCAGTCTTGGCGAAGGCAACTTTATAGTTAAAAGCTCATCAATAAAAATTTTACAAGAAATTTCAAAGCAAAACCCAAAACTTGTACCGATTTACGATCAAGAATATCGCCAAATAGGCACACCTCTACTATTACTATGGAGCAAGTGGAATAAGAGAGAGATTTCTGATGATCCAGGAACATACACATCAATAAATTTATCGACAGAGCCAACATTTGCAAAATCCATTGATGGACATTACGAACAAATTAAGATAGAAGGGAAATTTGATGTTATACAGAAATTATTTTTTGGTGAACTACCATTGACTAAAGTTTCTGGTTTCAGAGATGAAATATCTGGGCACCTTGTACTGTCTGGCAACTCTGAGATTATTACCGACATAATCAATGTAATCGAAGTAGAGAATACGTGGCCCCAGAATACCGTCGCTTAATGTGTTAGCAATTAAACCAACAATGATCTTAACAGCACTTGATTATTATCCCTCTGTGCTACCAAAAGAAATTCTGGATGAGGGAACAGAATAAGGATTGAGATTGCGACGAAGCGACCGCCAACAGGTATTGTCACAGATGCTGTTTTGATTAAACGACTGCCCACGCGGGAGGGGTGATGGTCAATGGTGCGGGGAAGCACACTCGAACATACGTATGTGCCCAAAATGCACAAGTTGGTATAATCGGGATAGGAGAAAACTTTTATGGCAATGGCTATTGCAAAACCATCTTTTGGCGACTTCATCAAAACTTGTACGCCCTTGCTAAAGATTCCTGAACTTGAACAATTGATGCGCGAACGTGTGCGTGGCATTGTGACAGGACTTTTGAAATTCGAGTCCGACACAGACCCTGCTCAAAGCCTGAAACAGTTTTTGCAGAAAGACGAAAACTTCCTGGGAGTTTTACTCGCTCTAACAAATCTTTCACAGGAAAAGCTTTTGAGAATCATCACAGCGCAGAGATTTGCCGCACAAGATTTTGGACCCGAATGGAGCGCACCAAGAATTTATGCCAAAATCAAGCAAGATGACGCCTTCGCCGAACAAATTGCCCGATTATTTTTGGAAGGCAGAGACAGCAAACTATTAGCGGAACAGGTAGCAGATTTTTATCTTGACCAACTTTCGCTTCCCGCTAATTGGTCTGAAATCATTCGTGACCAAAACCTAATTGGTAACATTGTCCGCAAGAAATTAGCAGGCGAATATACTGACCAAAAAGGCGCATTTGTTGAACGTCAGGTTCGTAGTATTCTTGATGAAGTACAGCAAAAGCATGGCGTTCCAAACGCACATGGACAAGTAAGGCTTGTTAGCAAAGAGATTGACTATGCAATTCCTTCTCTTGAAGAGCCTTACGTCATGGTAATGGTTTCCTATATGGAGACTACTTCAAGTAACCAGACTACCAGAGCCAATGAACAACAAGCCATGTATCAAAAAATAATTGGCGATAATGTCCGTTACCCAAACAATCAAAGGGTTTTCGTCAACGTTGTAGATGGTGCAGGCTGGCTCGCTCGTCGCTCCGACCTGCGTAAGATATATGAAGGCTGTCACTACTGTCTTAATATACAAACGCTTGGCCAGCTTGAGCCCATTGTTTTGAATCATGTCCCAAAGAAATTTTTCAGGAAATAGACTGTGAGTTAAAGGTATCACCATGATAAAAAAATATCTTGACAAAGTTATATTGGGAGATTGTCTCGAAAGCCTGTCAAACATTGAAACTGGCAGCGTAGACATGTGCTTTGCCGACCCCCCATTTAACCTTGAGAAGAAATATACTTCTTACAAAGACCAACGCCCTGACAAAGAATATATTGAGTGGTGTAAATTATGGCTTGATGAGTTGGTAAGGGTCACAAAACCCACTGGTTCGATTTTTGTTCATAACATTCCTAGATGGTTGACCTATTATGCGACTATCTTGAATGAGTCGGCATATTTCCGTCACTGGATTGCTTGGGACGCAATGAGCAATCCTCTTGGCAAAACTCTTCTGCCTGCTCATTACGGCGTTTTGTTTTACACAAAACAGCCAAGAGATTTCAAGTTCTACGAAGTTCGAGCGCCGCACAAGAAATGCCGTGTCTGTGATAATTACCTAAAAGATTACGGCGGAAAAAAAGACCAAATGCACCCCTTCGGCGCATTGGTAAGTGATGTTTGGACAGACATTCACCGTATACGCCACAACGTAAGGCGCGATGAACATCCTTGCCAACTTCCTATCCACTTACTTGAGCGAATTGTTTTGATGAGCACAGACCCTGGCGACATTGTTTTGGATCCGTTCCTGGGAACTGGCACCACAGCCATTGCTGCAAAAGCATTGGGCCGCCATTATATCGGACTTGAACTTGACCCAATGTACAAAACAATCGCAGAAGATAAACTTGCGAAAGTGGGGCCGTCTATTTACAATAGCTATTATGTTTCTTATTACTTAGGAAAACTACAAAGTATCCGAGACGTTGATGCCGCACAACTATTCCCGCCACAATTAACTTCTACTGAGAAGAAATTGATAAAAGCAAATGGCAATGGTAATGGAGATGGCAACGGTCACAAGCCAAAAGAAAAAACTCTTGAACCAATTGACTTTGTTGTTCAACTCACCTTGTTGCAGAAAAAAGCAACTTATGTAGCAAAATCCAAGGACACATAAGTTTTCAAACAAATGAATGAGATCACCCAGATGTAAAAGTCTGGGTGATTTGTTTCTTGGACGGTGAATCTGTGGTCATGTGGCTGTCAACGAGGGGTTCACGTATGCCGTTTGGTTGGGCAAGAGTCCACGCGGGAGGGAGGATGACTTGTGTTATACTTCGGGTATAAACAAAGGTATAACAAATGTCGAACATAAAAACTGCTATCTCTCTACAAAAGTCCCTCTTCGAGCAGGTTGATCTGATGGCACGTGAGATGAAAGTCTCGCGCAGTCGTCTGTTCGTTATGGCGTTGGAAGATTACATCCGTCGTTATCAGAATCAGGTTTTGCTGGAGAAAATCAATCAGAATTATCAAGATGCTCCCGATAAAATCGAGAAAGCCCGTTTGCGCGGCATGAAGAAACAACAACGAAAGGCCGTCGAGGGTGAATGGTAATCAATCAAGGGGATATTTACTGGATTGACCTTGGCGAACCGACAGGTTCTGCACCTGGTTACCTCCATCCTCATGTGGTGATTCAAAATAATGTTTTCAATCTGAGTCGTATTAACACGGTTGTCGTTTGCGCGCTAACATCCAACCTTCAACGCTCTGAGGCTCCAGGCAATGTTTTGCTCAATGAACGCGAAGCGAATTTACCCAAACTAAGTGTTGTGATCGTCTCGCAAATTTTTACAGTGGATAAATCCGATTTGGGCGAATATATTGGGACATTATCACAAAAACGTGTACAGCAAATTCTGGATGGGGTCAAGTTGATTACAGATCCACGCGAGATTGATTAGTAGTTGACACCGGGCAAGGTCCACGCGGGAGGGAGGATGGTCAATGGCACGGGGGATTTGGTCTACGGACTTTGTAACAGGCTCACGGGCGCGAACGGATGTCCATTTGATTGGGCGAGAGTCCACGCGGGAGGGAGGAAGAGGAAAAGGTTGAATTCAGAAGGATGAAGGATGAATAATGCGGGAAAATTTGGTCAACGGACTCTCTCACGGGCGCGAACGGATGTTCATTTGGCCGTGCGAGAGTCCACGCAAGAGGGAGGAAAATCCTGTGATATACTTTTTATCGAGGAACCAACCATGACCAAATCCCTCAAACCCCGCAAAGTAGATTTCACCGAACTCACGCACATGTTGGAAAAATATGAGCGCAAGTTTGGATATTCCACTATTGATTTTTTTCACCGTTATTCAGACGGCAAATTGGGCGATGATGACGAATTCATGATGTGGGCTGGGATTTATCACCTCTATCTCACCTCCCTGCCCATTCGTAAGTTCATGCGAGAGGATGCGGCTCTGGCTGGATGAAAATCGGGGATTATTTTTCGGGCATCGAACGCAGTCTGCGCCGCGTGAAGGGCGCAGAAATTCACGGTGAGGTAACCTGCCTGGCATCGGATGACTACAATGGTCTTGTCCGATGTCGGGTTTTATTTTGGGAGGAAAGTTATCTCGATATTTACGAAGTGGTCAGTACCGAGTTGGGTTATCCAGTCAAAGTACATTATGCGTATACTTTCATGCAGGGTGGCAAAAGAATTTTCCGTTACGACAATGCGCCTCATCATCCTGAAATCAATACACATCCGCATCACAAACATAGCGGCTCTCGCGACACATTATCTGCCGCGCAAGAGCCAACGTTTTCCCAAATACTGAGTGAAATAGAAAAGTTGCTGACAGAATAGTTTGATTCAAGAGAAGTGTATTTGCGGTCAAGCGGCTTTCAACGGGGGGGGGTCACGTATGTCGTTTGGTTGGGCGAGCGTCCACAGCAGGTGACCGGTGAAGTAAACCACCCCCTCCGCCCGCTTCGCGGAGCACCTCCCCAAAATAAAACATGGAAACTTTTAATGATCACTTTAATTATAGCAGTCGGATTTCAGGGACATCGTACCCGAAGCGAGGCGGCGCGGTAGGACGGGTGGGGGCGAGGTTGCTGGTACTGAAAGATTTATTGAATATAATTGAGTTGTAATTGAATTGGCTTAAATCATAGGGCAACGGGCATGCGATATTTTGTAAATGTTCAAACAATAGCGATCGACGTGAGTTTAGTTGTTAAAGCAAAAGGCTTCGCCAGACAAGTTACTCCCACAGTTGGTTCTCCTGGGAGTGGCTATCGGGATACGAATCAATTCAATGTGCAGAAAATTGAAAAAGATCATTATGTCAGCAAGATCGGGGAGGAAGCTGTCAGAATTGTTTTTGAGAAATTGGGTCGGCAGGTCCAGGGACCCGATTACCAAATTTATAAAGAGAAACAGAAATCATGGGGCAGCGATTTGTACATTGATGGTCGGGGGCTGGCCGTTAAGACACAAGCGGCATCCTTAGCCAAAAATTTTGGATTATCATGGACTTTCCAGGCAGGAAATAATCGCAAAGACCCAATCCTGAACCATTTGGAGGCCTGGGTGTGTTTTGTCCAATTCAATGAGACAACCCGTCTATGCGCTGTTTATCCACCTTATCAAATTAAAGAACTGACCTTTGGAGAACCTAAACTTGACCGGCTAAAAGGAAGCAAGAAGGTCGTTTATGCTGAAAACCTGCCTGTGATAGGCAACTCATGATGAGCAAACTCAAAAGCCCTTTGCGTTACCCCGGTGGAAAATCCAGAGCCATTCCAAAAATACTGGAGCAATTACCGGAATCCTTTTCGGAATTGCGGGAACCTTTCGTGGGCGGCGGTTCTGTATTTATAAATATAAGACAAAAATTTCCTGCGGTTAAAGTCTGGATTAACGACTTGAATTATGATCTGTATTGTTTCTGGAAAATTGCCCAGGCCAATACGGGAGAGCTGGCTGGCAGGATTACAAAAATAAAAAATGAAACAAACAATGGGAGGGGATTATTTGATGAATTCAGAGGCAGTTTAAAAGAGAATTTATCGGATTTTGACAGGGCGCTGCGTTTTTTTATATTAAATAGGATTACTTTTTCCGGCACCGTTGACTCAGGCGGGTACTCGGAGTTGGCTTATCATTCAAGATTTACACATTCGTCAATTAGCCGCCTTTTATCACTCGAGCCTTTGCTGCAAAATGTCAAAATAACCAATCTGGGCTATAGGGATGTAATTCTGGAGCCAGGAAATAATGTGTTTGTTTTTTTAGATCCGCCGTATTTGGTCGCTACAAAATCACGGTTGTATGGAAAGAACGGAGATTTACACCTGGGGTTTGATCACAAACAATTTGCGGATGACATGAAAAAATGTCAACACCCTTGGCTGATTACCTACGATGATTCAGCGGAAATACGACAGAATTTTTCCTATGCGAATTTGTATGAATGGGAACTTCAATACGGTATGAATAATTACAAACAAAATAATGCGGCTAAGGGAAAGGAATTGTTTATCACCAATTATCCTTCACAAGAACCCCTTACTTGATCGTGACCTGAATCACCGCTGTATCCACCACTTGATCTTGACGCACGACCAACAACTGCACCGCATACAGACCGCTTAATCCTTTTGTATTCCATTCCGCCAGTAGTCCGCGTTCAACAGGAGTGATCACATCGCCGCCAAGTTGGATCCATTCCTGCGGATTCAATCCCTTGCCCACTTGCACGCGATAATAAGCAAAGTCAACGCCTGAAGCAGTGCCGATGACCTGCACAATGCCATTAACATCTGCAAACAACTGCGGAGAGGTGATATTTGCAACGGCATTGACCGGCGGCGACTGGATCGCATCATACGAGCTGGGAGGCACATCCAATCCCGCGCTCAAGGCCCAATCCTGCGCATTTTCAGGTACAAGCAGATACACACGCGTATCAATCAACTCGGGCGCAGTGAACACCGTCGCAAGCAAACCCGTTTCACGGTTGACAGAAAACTCACGATACAAATTATCCGCCTGCGTGGGCTCACTGCCATTTAGAAAAACTTCGGTCACCAGATTCGGACATTCACGCGTTGGCAACATGCCCGAAGGATCGCAGACCGTCATGGCGGTCACACCCGGCGGAGCGGACCAGCCATCTGCTGGCGTGTCTGCTGAAATGGTTTGCATCAAGGCATGCCACAACACAGCCGGGAAACGCGGCGTCACTGAATCACCTTCACCGCGCGCACCAGTCCAGGTCACCACCACATAAGCTGGTGTAAACCCAACCACCCAGGCATCGCCTCCATCAGTGGTTTGTCCCAGCTTCACGCCGGCAGGCCTGCCAATTTCAAGCGCGTTCGACCTGCCCAACGATTCCCAGCGGGCAGTCTCATCACTCAAAACATTCGCCATTAAATAGGCCATCGCAGGGGTCACCACCGTCTGCGCCTGCGGTAGAGACCAATCCAGCATCACGGCCTGATCCACACTTTCCACCCGCAATGTAGTCACAGGCATGAATTCATCATTCAGGGCGCGTCCAAAATATACGCCTTGCGTTCCAAAGACACCATACGCGCCCGCGAGTTTGAGCATGCTGACACTCGCATTCAAATCAAGGCCAAACGACGAGGCGATTTTCGTCACATTCTCAATTCCCATTTGTGTCTTTAAGGTTTCCACAGGCACCTGGTAGTCGTTCGCCAAAGCAATTCTTAATCGCATGGGCCCATGATATTCGCCGTCAAAGTTTTGGATGATTTCGCCGGTAGGGATGTCCCATGTCAATGAGCCCGGACTCAAGCCTCGGGTGAATCCTGTCAAGTAGACAAACGCATCCAAACTGGACCCGGGCCTGTGTGCGCTTACAAGAGGAGTTTCCACGCCTTGATTGGTTTCGCCCACCATCGCCAGCACCTGGCCCGTATGCGGGTCGAGAATCAACGCGCTGGCAGATGAATCTGCAAATGTGACAGCCGGCGGCAGGGATGGCAGCAACCTGGCAGAGTCACATTCTTTTTCAGGCTCAGGCAAGCCTGCCATGCGGGCCGCATACACTTCGGTGACACAAGCGGCTTGCTTTTGCAGATCATAATCCAACGTGGTGATGATGGTCATTCCGCCGCGTTCGATTCGTTCACGCGGGATTTGCGAACCCAATTGGGCGAGCACCGTGTTTACGAAAGCAGGAGCAACTCTCGGCGGAGTCAGAAGCGATGGTTGAATCGTGGGAGTCTCTGCCAAGGCCTGCACTGTGGCTTCATTACTTACCAACCCAAGTCCATTCAAAATATAAATGACTTCGCGTCCGCGTTGGAAGGCCACTTGCGAAGCATCTAGCGGATTGAGCGCAGGCGTTTCACTTACCGCCGCAAGAATCGCAGACTCGGCCAGCGTGAGTTGGTCGGCGGACTTGTTGAAATAAAATTGGGCGGCGGCTTCCACGCCATAGGCATGGTTTCCAAAATTCGCGCTGTTCAAATACCATTCGATAATTTGCGTGCGTCCAAATTGCGAAGTGATCTGCGCGGCAAGCAGGCGCTCACGGATGGCGCGCTGCCAGGAAGGGGGCTCGTTGTAAAGCATTAAACTGCTGACAAGTTTTTGCACGATGGTGGGATGAAGTTCGGGGTCGTCAAAGCCTTGTATGGCATATCCCGAATGATCGCGGAACTGCGGGTCAGCAACGACAATCACGGCATTGATTAGATTTTCAGGAATGTGCCGAGGTTTTTGTTCGTCGATGAAAATATAACTGCGCGCTCGCGGTGCGTCATCTGGCGCAAAACTGGCGAGCAATTGCAAACCTGTGCGGTCATAGATGCGGGTGGGTTGAAAAAGCAAGCCATCGGACGGGTTTAATAAGCGCGGCAGAATTTCAATGGAGGGCAGTTCGCGGGTCACGTCCGCATAAGCGAATGCGCCAATGACGATCACTCCAGCCAGCAGAAGCGAAATAACGATACCCACGCTAATGACAAATCCGCGCTCTTGCGCTGATCTTTTGTTTTGTTTTTCAAGCCTGCGTTCACGGCGGGCGCGTAGGATGGGAAGTGTGGAGGGCATGGCTCTATTGTACCCATTCCAGGAGCAAAGCGGAGTTAATCGTCATTCGAGTTAAAATGGACGTGAACTAAAAAGGAGGCTTGTATGGCCTGGGAACGTAAGATCATGCGCATCGTCCGCGTGCGCAATTCACAGAAAAAAGGCGTGCTGGCAAGACTGCTGACCGCCATCGCTGAGGCGGGCGGGAGCACCGGCAGTATCGTGCTTTTAACAGAAACCTCGCAAAACGTGGTGCGCGATATTACCGTCAATGCTGAGGATGAAACAAGTCTCACATCGGTTTTGGAAGCCATGCGGAATAACGATGGCACAATTGTGATCGAAGTGCGCGACGAAGTTCTGGAACTTCACCAAAAAGGCAAGATCGCCATCCGCTCGCGCTATCCAATTGATTCATTGACAACCCTGCGGCGCGTGTATACCCCCGGCGTGGCCGAGGTCTGCCTGCGGATCGCCAAAGACCCCTCACAGGCACGCTTATATACCAGCATCAGCCACATGGTTGCGATTGTCACAGACGGCACGGCGGTGCTTGGGCTTGGGGATATTGGCCCGCTGGCGAGCATGCCGGTGATGGAAGGCAAAGCCATGTTGATGGAAACGCTTGTGGGACTTTCCGGCATTCCAATTTTGCTGAATACAAAAGACCCGGATGAAATCGTCAAGACCATTGCCTCGATAGCATCGACATTTTCTGCGATTCAACTGGAGGATATTTCCGCGCCGCGTTGTTTTGAGATCGAGCAAAGATTACAAGTCATGCTGGATATCCCTGTCATGCACGATGACCAGCATGGTACGGCGGTGGTCTGTACTGCGGCGTTGATGGTCGCCTCGCGCGGGACTGGCAAGGACATGAACAAGGCCGTCATCGGGCAGATCGGGCTTGGGGCGGCTGGTTTTGCCATAGGTCAGATGATGATGCGCTTGACCGGCAATCCGGTCTATGGCGCGGATCTGAGCATGGATGCCTTGGGTCGGTTTGAAAAAAGCGGAGGCATCAAGTCTGACTTGAAGGAGATCATGGCAAAGTGCGACATTGTTGTTGCAACCACAGGCGCGCCGAATCTGATCAAACCTGAAATGGTGCGCAAGGGACAGATCATCCTGGCCCTTTCAAACCCAAATGCAGAGATTGACCCCGAAGTTGCGATGGAGCGCGGCGCGGCTTTTGCGGCCGATGGAAAATCAGTGAACAATGTTCTGGGATTCCCCGGCATCCTGCGCGGCGCGGTCGATTCTTATGCACCCTACATCACCCACGAAATGTATTTAGCCGCTGCGAAGGTAATCGCAGAAATGACCCCGCCCGGCGAACTGGTGCCAAACCCGTTGGACAATAAAGTACATCATGCTGTGGCTCACGCTGTGGCAGAGATGGCGATCAAGCAGGGCATTGCCCGCGCGGATTATGTGCCGTATGTGGATGAGTAACATGCCTCAGACAATTTTGATATAAAAATATGAGGCGACTTCAAAAGAGGCGCTTCATATTTTTAACTTTGGGTTGGGATTTAGCGGTTTGATCACATTCGGTAACATGGCCGCCTCTTTTGATGTATCCGGGAAATGTGATGTTTGTCAGGATTGTATGATTATGTTAAACACTATATCTTGTGAACAATTTCACTAATAATATCAATGGGGGCTGGTGCATTTTTACTACGAATGGATGACTTCGGTCGTGCCGAGCTGGAACTGGTTTAGGTCTGTCGTGTCCTTTACGCGGCAGGTTGAGTTACATAGCACGGAGGCGCGTATGTCCCAAATGACAGATGAAAGAGTCCGCGCGGGACGTGCGGGGTACTTGAACCCTCAAGGATTTTCTGAAACTTGTAGGAGTTGATCCATGGTTACCACGGAAGTAACAGAGCGTTCGTTTTACGAGAAAGTGCTTGAAGCCACACCGCGCGGCGAGCAGTTAAGGATTTGCCTGGAGTGCGGGAATTGCAGCGGTATATGTCCCTTTGGCTATTTGATGACCTACCCGCCCAGCAGACTCATCGCCATGCTGCGCGCCGACAGATTCAATAAGGTGTTGGAGACCGATACAGTCTGGATGTGCGTTTCCTGCTATGCCTGCACTGCGGTTTGCCCGTCAAAGATTCCGCTTACATTTGGTTTGATGACCAGCGTTAAAGAGGAATTGCTTCTGGCTGGCAACGTCCCGCCGGAACTTCAAACTGCATTGGCAAACTCTCAGCGCTATGGCAACCCCCAGGGTGAATCGCCTCGCAAGCGGGCTGACTGGGCTAAGGATATCAGACCAGAGGTCACGGTCATGGCACAGGCAAAACGTCCAGTGGATGTCTTGTGGTTTGTTGGAGATTATCCATCCTATCACCCGCGTGTTCAGTCCACCACGAAGGCAGTAGCCAAAGTCCTCAACGCTTTGGGCGTGGATTTTGGCATTCTGGGTCCCGATGAATCCAGCGACGGCGATTCACAGCGGCTGGCGGGGGAACGCGGTCTGTTCGAAATATTGGTGGGGAAGAATGGGAAAACGTTCAGTAAATATCAATTCAACAAGATTATTACAACAGACCCTCACGCTTTTAACGCCATCAAAAACGAGTACCCACAACTGGGTATTTCCTACCCGGTTCAACATTACACCGAGTATCTGACTGAGCGGCTCGACCAGCTCAAGCCATTATTGAAGCATGAAGTGAAAGCCAAAGTCACGTATCACGATCCGTGTTACCTGGGCCGCGCCAATGGCGTCTTCGACCCACCTCGCACATTGCTGGGGGCCATCCCCGGTGTGGAGTTGGTGGAAATGGCACACAACCATGCCAACAGTCTATGCTGCGGCGGCGGGGGCGGCGGAATGTGGCTGGATGGTTTTCAATGGGAAAAGGCGCATGTTCGTATGTCGGATTGGCGTGTTCGCGAGGCAATGACCAGCGGCGCAAACATTCTGGCGGTGGCCTGCCCGTATGAGACGCCGCGCTTCGAGGATGCGGTCAAATCCATGAATGGAGGCGGACAGTTGATCGTCAGGGATATCGCCGAACTGCTCGCCGAGTCAATTGGGTAGTACGGCCAACGTGCGGAGGTACCACCATGAACGTAGTTGCCCTCTTCAAACTCGTTCCCGACCTGGTTGAGGAACTCGAAATTGACCAGAGCGGAACAGCCCTGAATACCGATTTTCTGCGCCTGATCATCAATGAGCTTGACGACCATGCCATTGAGCAAGCCATTTTGCTAAAAGAACGCAGCGGCGCGCGGATGACCGTCATTGGGTCGGACGCCGAAGGGGCAGATGATGTGCTTTATACCGCTGTCGCCAAAGGCGCTGATCAGTTGATCAAGCTTATGGGCGATCCTAACGCGGTGATTAACAATCACGCCATGGCGCGAGCCACTGCCATCGTCCTAAAGGAACTTCAGCCTGACCTGATCCTGACTGGCGTACAGGCACATAATGATCTTGATGGTTCCATAGGTCCCCTGGTGGCTGAATACCTGGGAATGCCATACGTAGGCTATGTATCAGGCGTGAATGTGCAGAATGGCAGGATCGTTGTACGCAAAGAATATCCTGGCGGGCTGATCGCCGAAATGGAAGTTGACTTGCCCGCTGTCGTGGGTATCCAATCTGCGGAACAACCGCCGCGTTACGTGACCGTCAACAAAGTGCGCCAGGCGATGAAGACGGCAGCCATCGAGGAACGACCGCTGCCCGCATTGGATGTCAGCGGCGGCGCAGCCATCCGGCGCATGTTCAAACCCGAGTCCGCCACACGTGCGAAGATGATCGAGGGCAGTACAGAAGAGGTTACCGCAAGACTCCTTGATATTTTCAAAGAGATTGGCGCGTTGTAGGAGGAGGCGCATGATGAACCAGGATATTTATGTGGTCATTGAACATCTGCGAGGCAAGACAGCAGATATTTCCTATCTCATGCTGGCAGGCGCACGCGCGCTTGCTCAAGCTACTGGGGGGGAAGTGATCGCTGTGCTATTGGGTCATAACGCGCAGAGCCTCGCGAACAATATGGCCGCCGATAAAGTATTGTATGTGGAACATCCCGCACTCGCTGAATTCACTTCAGATGCCTATCAAAGAACGCTGGCTGGCTTGATCGCTGGGAAAGAACCGCGCGCAGTATTATTTGCGAGTTCCTCCATTGGCACGGATGCGGCCAGCGTCTTGTCTGCTCGTTTGAAACTGCCTCTGATCAGTTCGTGTCAGAGTTTCAGCGCGGATGGCCGCCCAATCTGCCAGATCTGCGGCGGCAAGATCATGGCTGAAAGCGATTTACCTGACACGACTACTTTGTTGACCATGACCCCCGGCGGCTATAAGCCGGAAGAAGGTCAAAGCGGTAAAGCGCCCGATGTGATCAAGGTGGAAGCGCCGTCCCTCGACAATTTGCGAGTCACCTTGAAGCAATATATCGAACCGGAAGCCGGTGATGTGGATATTTCCAAGGAGCCGATCATCGTCTCGGTGGGACGCGGGATCCAAAATCAGGACAATATTGAAATCGCTGAGGAACTGGCCAGGGCTTTGGGAGGCGTAGTGGCCGCATCGCGTCCGGTCGTGGACCAGGGCTGGATGTCAACATCCAGGTTGGTTGGCAAGTCCGGGAAAAAGGTCAAACCCAAAATCTATCTCGCGTTGGGCATCAGCGGCGCTCCGGAACATGTTGAGGGCATGGGCGAGAGTGAAGTAATTATCGCGATCAATACCGATACCAACGCGCCGATCTTCAATGTGGCGAAATATGGAACAACGGTTGATTTATTTGATCTGGTTCCGGCGCTTACCGAAAAACTTCGAGAGGTAAAAAAAGTCTGAAACTGTAAAGGGTACCGACCATGCCGTTTCGAGAAACTTTCTGGAACATTCCCCACTGGGCAGAAATTGGGCAGTACATTTTAGGACTGCTGACTATTCTCGTATTTGCCTATGGTGTCTTCCGCCGTGTCAAACGCTGGCGGATGGGTCAGCCTGAGAAGCGTTTCGACCAAATTGGTAAACGCCTGTGGTCTGTGCTGGTGGATGCTTTCGGACAAGCCCGTACGGCGCAGGATGCCTATGCGGGAATCATGCACTTGACGATCTTTTGGGGGATGGTGGCGCTCTTTATAGGAACCGCTCTCGCAACAGTGGATTGGGATGTGACCCATCTTTTCTTTGGTTTCCAATTCCTTATTAATGGCGCATACATATTATATGAACTGATCCTGGATATTTTTGGCGTATTGCTTTTGGTCGGTCTGGGAATGGCGGTTTACAGGCGGTACTTTATTCGACCTCCACGCTTGCAGCCTGCAACTGCCTGGCAAAACGCGCTCGCACAAAACGTTGATCGGGATGATGCCTATGCCCTCGTTATGTTGACTCTCATCACCCTCAGCGGTTATTTTGTTGAAGGGTTACGTATTGCTGTCAGCAAGCCGGAGTGGTCGCCCTGGTCGCCGGTGGGGAATGCGCTGGCTTCATGGTTCATCGTAACAGGTGATCCAACCAATCGCACTCTGCATCTGACATTGTGGACCATTCACATTTTGGTGGCTTTTATCCTGATCGCAAGCATCCCGTTCACCAAGTTATTCCACATTCTGGCAGCGCCGTTGAATATTTTCTTCCGCTCGATGCAACCTGCTGGCACGCTGATCCCGGCGCGCAACGATGACCAGGTTGGTGTAAAGGAATGGCGCGACTTCACATGGAAACAGCTCCTGGATTTTGAAGCCTGTGTTCGCTGTGGCCGTTGCCAGGATGCTTGCCCTGCCTTTGCCAGTGGCGCGAGTCTCTCGCCAAGAAATTTCATCATCAGCCTGAAAACGCATCTGTGGGATACATCCAGTGGACATAGGTTACATGGTGACGTGATCTCGTCGAAGGAATTGTGGGCATGCACAAGCTGCCGAGCCTGCGTTCAGGTCTGCCCGATTTTTGTGGATCACCTCGCTTCAATCGTTGATATGCGCCGCTATCTGGTTAACGAAGGAGAGATTGACGCGTTGCTGCAAAAGACGCTGGCAAATCTGGGCCGTTATGGAAACTCTTTCGGTCAGTCTGAACGACTGCGGGTGAAATGGACACAGCCAATCCAGGCTGTCATAAAGGATGCGCGCAAGGAAGCGGTCGAGTATTTGTGGTTCGTCGGCGACTATGCTTCGTATCACGTCATGTTTTCCGACATCACGCGCAAGACGGCTCAAGTGTTCCAGAAAGCTGATCTGGATTTTGGAATCTTGTACGATGCCGAACGCAATACGGGCAATGACGTCCGCCGCGTGGGTGAAGAAGGATTGTATGAGTCGCTGGTCGAGAAGAACGCCGCAGTGATGAGCAAATGCAAATACAACACCATCGTCACCACCGACCCGCATACCTACAACACGCTTAAAAATGAATATCCTGCAAACGGAAATAATCACCCCGTATTGCATTACACCGAGTTGCTCGATCAGTTGATCGCAGCAGGCAAACTGCAAATCAATAAAAAACTGAATTACAAAGTTACTTATCACGACCCTTGTTATCTGGGACGTTACAACGGGATTTACGATGCGCCGCGCCGCATCATCCGCGCCCTGGGCTGCGAGCTGACCGAGATGCCTCGTCATGGCGACCGGGCTTTTTGCTGCGGCGCGGGCGGCGGAAAAATCTGGATGGAGGAACAACCCGAGGTTAAAGAGCGACCCGCTGAAAGCCGAGTAAGAGAAGCGGCTGGAATCCCCGGCGTGTCCACGCTGGTGACAACCTGTCCAAAAGACCTGGTGATGTTCTGCGACGCCGTCAAAACCGCAGGTCTGGAAGGAAAGATCCTCGTCAAGGATTTAATCGAATTGGTGGATGAGGCTATGTAAAGGAATCGAATCATAAGTCCAACAGAAGGACTTCGGTGAAAATGATATGACTGCAATAACGAAAGCCGCTTCCGCGAGAATAAAAAGAATCAGGTTGCCAATTGCCACAAAGTTAACCTTGAGCTTTCTGTCCATTATTCTTTTAAGCAGTCTCTTTTTCACCATCGTCGGCATTCAGATCATTAACAACCGAATCATCGCGGAAGCGCAAGAGCGCGTCCGCAACGACCTCAACGCCGCGCGTGAGATCTACCAGAACCGGCTCAAGCATGTGGAAGACACGGTCAAGTTCACGGCGGTCAGGCTCTTCATGAGCGATATTTTGCGCGGGGACATTCGTCAGGAGTACGTGGACGAACTGTCGCGTTTCAAGGAGAGCGAGGGCATTGACGTTTTGACCATCACGGACAAGACTGGCAGGGTGGCGTTACGCGTCGCCAATCCGGCGATGACGGGTGACGACCAGAGCCTGGATGAGATCGTCCGGGTGGTTTTGATGACATGGGCGCCCGCCTCCGGCACGTCCATCGTATCCGCCGAGGAACTTCAACGCGAGTCGCCCGCGTTGGCGGAACAAGCCTACTTCGCCTTTGTAGAAACGCCGATGGCGCGTCCCCGCCCCGAGACCGAAGAGACCGCGGGCATGATGTTGAAAGCCGCCGCGCCGATCTTCGACGCGGAAGGCCATTTCATCGGCATGGTGTACGGCGGCATTTTGTTGAACCGAAACTACGACATTGTAGACAAGATCAAACAGACCGTCTTCCAGAATGTCGTCTACGAAGGCAAGGACATCGGCACGGCCACCATCTTCCAGGACGATGTGCGCGTCTCAACCAACGTGAAAAACAACAGCGGCAATCGGGCTATCGGGACACGTAAAAAGGAGGATGTCTACAACCAGGTCATCGTCAAGCAGGAGCCGTGGATCGGACGCGCCTATGTGGTCACCGACTGGTACATTACGGCCTACGAACCCATCCGGGACATCAACGGCAGGGTCATCGGCATCCTGTACGTCGGCATTCTCGAACAGAAATACACCGACATCCAAAACCAGACGGTGCTGGCATTTGTGGGAATCACCATAGCGGGTGCGATTTTTTCCACCGTCATCGCGTTGCTCATCTCCCGCAATATATCAGGACCGATCAAGAAGCTCGTCTCTGCGTCCGAGCAACTAGCCAACGGGAATCTCGATGCCAAAGTGGATTTGGACAGCGGCGACGAATTCGGAAAACTGGCTCACAGATTCAATCAAATGGCTGATGCCCTGCGGGAACGGGACGAGAGGTTGAAGGAGTTTACAAAGAAAAAGATCATGGAGTCTGAAAAGCTGGCAATTGTCGGTCAGTTGGCAGCGAGTGTGGCACATGAATTGAATAATCCGTTGACCGGCATAGTCGCCTATTCCCATCTGATGCTGGAGAAGATCCCCTGTGACGATCCCACAAGAGCCTCCGTGGAAAAAATCGCCGGGCAGGCCGATCGTTGCAAGGATATCATTCGCGGTTTGCTTGATTTTTCGCGCCAGAGGAAGCCGGAGAAAACGCCGAGCAATATCAACGCCATCCTGCGGGGATGTATCTCTCTTGTTGAAAATCAGGCCGCCTTCCACAACATCCAAATCGTTGAGAACTATCAGGATAATCTGCCCCTGCTTGTGATTGACCCTTCGCAAGTCGAACGAGTCTTTATGAACTTGATCATTAATGCGGCCGAGGCGATGGATGGCGGCGGGAACCTGACCCTGGCGACCCGCCTCGATCCTGATAACCGAGTTGTGGAGGTGGAATTTACCGATACAGGCCACGGCATCAGCGAAGAAAACATGAATAAATTATTCGAGCCTTTCTTTACCACAAAGGATATCGCACATGGAACGGGGTTGGGGCTGGCGATCAGTTATGGAATTATAAAAAGCCATAAGGGCGCCATTTCTGTTGAAAGCGAGGTTGGCAAAGGAACCACATTTGTTGTGCGATTGCCGTTGAGCGAGATGATAGAGGATATCGAGAATGAACCAGAGATCGAAATTGCTCATCATTGATGATGAAGAAATAGTCCTGGATTCCTGCACCCAGATTCTGGCGAGTGATGATATTCAAATCGTCACCGCCTCGAACGGGACCCTGGGCCTGCAACTGATTAAAGAGTTCATGCCGGACCTTGTCCTTGTTGACCTGAAAATGCCGGGCATTTCCGGTCTTGATGTGATCGAGGGCATCCATGATATTGATCCCAACATGGTGGCCATTGTGATTACCGGCTATGCCACCGTCAGCTCGGCGGTCGAGGCCATGAAGAAGGGCGCCTACGATTTCCTCCCAAAGCCTTTCACGCCGGATGAACTGCGCTTGATCGCGCGGCGAGGATTGGAAAAGAGAAAATTGATTCTCGAGGCGACCACCCTGCGCAAGGAAAAGGAGATGCTGCGTGAGCAATTCGCCGCAATTGTCTCTCACGAACTCAAAGCCCCCCTCGGCGCGCTCCAGCAGAATCTGTATGTGCTGGTGGATGAGTTGTCGAATCAACTCACCGAAGAGCAGAGAGGACGCTTCGAGCGGATGCAGACCAACATCAGCGATCTCATCAACCTGATCCTCACCTGGCTGCGCGTGCTGTCTGTGGATGTGAGCAAGATACAGGAAACCTTTCATCCAACTTCGATTGCCTCCGTGGTATCCAAAGCGGTTGAAACTGTTCAGACTCATGCGGCGCGGAAGGATATTGAAATCGTTTCCTCCATCGAAGAGCCGCTAAAGCTCGTCAATGGAGACGAAGGAACGCTGGTTGAAACGCTGGTGAATATTCTCAACAATGCGGTCAAGTATTCACGAACCGGCAGCCAGATCTTATTGAAAGCGGAAGAAGACAAGACCGACGTTTTGATATCCGTCACGGATAGCGGTATTGGCATATCCAGGGAAGACCTTCCGTACATTTTCAATGATTTTTATAGCGGCAAGTCAGGTCAGGCTGTCGAGAAAGGCAGCGGCATCGGTTTAGCCATTACGCGGCGCATCGTTGAAGCGCATCACGGAGCAATATCCGTGGAAAGTGAATTAGGCAAAGGAAGCGCCTTTATGATCCGCTTACCCGCACTGAAAGTGCCTGAACATGCTTAATTACTCACCTTACTACGTCATTGCGAGTGGCGCTTCAGCGCCACGAAGCAATCTCCATCGCACGCGGGATTGTGTCGCCACGGCGCCACGCGACGCTTCGGGCAAAGAACAAGACCGCCCTCGCAATGACGGACGGCAGCGAATATGAAATCATAACTGAAGGAGACATCCGATGAATACCAAAATAATGATGATTGACGACGATCCCGATTTTGTTGCAGGGATAAAGTCCATCCTTGAGAAAGCCGACTACAGCGTGAACGTGGCGTATAACCCAAAGGATGGGTTTCAAGCCTTGCAGGCGGAACACTACGACCTGCTCCTGCTTGACATCATGATGGGTCGCGGAGCGGAGGGCGTTGCCTTGGCGCGGAAGATCAGAAAGGATCCGAAGCTTAAAGAGATGCCCGTATTGATCATCACCGGCATCCGGGAACAGATCGCTTTTCTCTTCCCCGGCCAAGCCGTTCATCCCCACTTTGTTGAGACCGATGAACTGGTTGAAAAACCGGTGGAGCCGAAATTTCTGCTGGAAAAGGTAAGCGCGCTGCTGCGCCTGGCGGAAGAGAAAAAATCGAAAGTTCAGGAATGAAAGGAGGAGATTTCATGGACACTGAACTGTCTTTCAACGATGAAATTGCGAACGTGATGTACGCGACGCATGGTAACCCGATCAAAGACTGCCTGCAATGCGGGACTTGTTCAGGAACCTGCCCGGCGGTTGAGTTCATGGATCATACGCCGCGGGTAATCATCGGGCTGATCCGCGCTGGCTATAAGGACGAAGTGCTTGCCAGCAATACCTTTTGGTCCTGCGCCTCCTGCTACCATTGCAGCGTGCGCTGCCCGGCCGGGATTGACATCGCAGATATGATGTACGCCCTGAAGCGCTATTCCATGTGGAAAGGTCAGCATCAGGAGGGTTTGATCGGCCCCGTATTCTCCGAGAGTTTCGTAAAGATGATCGTGAATTCCGGCAGGTCCTTCGAGCCTCTGCTTGCGCCCACATATATTTTCAAAAATGGCCCGCAGGGTCTCGTCCAGGAGGCGCAGACGGCCACAGGGCTGATGCTGAAGGGAAGAATGCCTCTGCTGCCCAAAAAGATCAAGGGACTTAAGAAATTTCAAAACATGGTGCGCAGGATCATCCCAATAGGAGAGCCGTCATGAAACAATACGCATACTACCCCGGTTGCTCTCTTGAAAGCCTGGCAACGTCCTACAATCTCTCGACGCTTGAAGTCGCGCAAAAGTTGGGGGTGGATCTCAAGGAAATCAAGGATTGGAATTGCTGCGGCGCCACTGCTTACTTCCCTGTGGACGAACTGCTGGCGCATACACTAGTCGCTCGAAACCTGGCTCTGGCGGAAAAAGACGGACTCAGCGATTTCGTTGCGCCCTGCAGCGCGTGCTACAAGAACGCGTATTTTACGAACTCCTACCTGAAAAAAGATGCCGATCTGGCTGAACACATTAATTATGCCCTGGAGGCAGACGGATTGCATGTCAATGGAACGATGAAGATACGCCATCTGATCGAAGTGTTCATTGAGGATGTGGGATTGGATGAAATTGAAAAAAAGATTACCCATCCTCTAAAAGGCTTGCGTGTCGCTCCCTATTATGGATGCCAGCTTCTGCGGCCCAGGAAGGACCACGAAAACGTTGAGAATCCTCAATTCTTCGAGAATCTGTTGTCGGCATTGGGAGCGGAGTCGCTGGATTATCCGTCCAAGACCCGCTGCTGTGGAGGTTCTCTGATCGTTACGAATCGAAAAGCCGCATTGGATATGGTTCAGATACTCCTCCAGGATGCCGTGAATCGCAAGGCTGATGTTATTGCGACCACATGCCCAATGTGTAATGTCAATCTGGAGGTATATCAGAATCAGGTCAATCGTGAGTTCGGCACGCAGTATTCCATCCCCGTTATGTACTTCACACAACTCATGGGTGTGGCTCTTGGAATCAAACCCGGAAAACTTGGAATTGGCAAAGAACTGGTATCCGGGGAGCCCGTGCTTGCCTTTGCCTATTAGGAGAAAAACTATGAGCGAAAAAATCGGTGTATATGTCTGTCATTGCGGCACAAACATCGCCGGAACGGTGGATGTGAAAGGTGTCGCTGAATGGGCGGCGGAGCATCTGAAACATCGCGGTGTGGTTATCGGCCGCGAATATAAGTTCATGTGTTCCAGCCTCGGCCAGGAACTGGTCGAGAAAGACATCAAAGAACTGGGTCTGACGCGCGTCATCGTCGCCGCCTGCTCGCCCCATTTGCACGAAAAAACTTTCCGCACGGCTTGTAAAAACGCCGGCTTGAATCCCTATCTGTGTGAAATGGTTTCGATTCGGGAGCAAGTCTCCTGGGTTCACACGGACAAAGTCGCTGCCACTGAAAAGTCGAAGGCAGCCATCTCGGGCGGCGTTGAGCGCGTAATACATAACGAGCCACTTGAACCGATACAAGTCCCGATCCATGCGGATACGCTGGTTGTGGGCGGCGGTATCGCCGGTATCCAGGCTGCCCTTGAGATTGCCGATGCGGGTTATCATGTCTGTCTTGTGGAGCGTGAACCATCCATCGGCGGACACATGGCGCAGTTTGACAAAACCTTCCCAACGTTGGATTGTGCCGCGTGCATCCTGACCCCGAAGATGGTCGAAATCGGGTCGCATCCAAATATCACCCTGCTCACGTGGAGCGAGGTTGAGAAGGTGGATGGTTACGTGGGTAATTTCAAAGCGACCATTCGTAAGAAAGCCAGCTACGTTAACACGGATACTTGCACTGGATGCGGCATCTGCTGGGAAAAATGCCCAAAGAAAGTAGTTGATGATGTTTATGAAGCGGGTCTGGGTATTCGTAAGGCTATCTACAGGCCCTTTGCGCAAGCTGTGCCCAAATACCCGGTAATGGATGTTGAGAACTGCACCTATTTCAAAAACGGCAAATGCAAGGCCTGCCAGCTCTTCTGTCCCACCGAGCCCAACTCGATCAACTTTGAACAAAAGGATGAAATCCTGGAAATTCAGGCGGGCAACATCATCCTGGCTACGGGATACGATTTGTTCGACGCAAAGCGGATTCCGCAGTACGGGTATGGCAAGCTGCCGAATGTTTTCACCAGCCTCGAGTTTGAACGCATGTGCAACGCGGCGGGTCCCACCGAGGGCAGGGTCGTGTTGCGTGACATGAAGACCGCGCCGAAATCGGTGGTCATCGTTCATTGTGTGGGCAGCCGCGATGAGAACTATAACAAATATTGCTCCAGCATTTGCTGCATGCAGAGCCTGAAGTTTGCCCACCTGGTGATGGAGCGTACCGGCGCGGAGGTCTACAACTGCTACATTGATATTCGCACCCCCTCCAAAGATTATGAGGAATTCTATAAGCGTGTGCTTGAAGAGGGCGGACATTTCATCCGCGGCAAAGTAGCGGAAGTCACCGACTCGGCACGCCTGCCCGAAGAGGAAGGCAAACTCATCGTTCAGGTTGAAGATACGTTGATTGGCAAACAACGCCGCATCCCTGTGGATATGGTGATCCTCTCCGCAGGGATAGAGCCGCGTCATGATGCCAAGGAAGTCGGCAAGTTATTCGGCATTGCGTGCGGCGCCAGTGGCTGGTACACCGAGAAACATCCGAAACTGGATCCGGTGGCAACCATGACGGAGGGCATCTACATCGCTGGTTGCGTGCAAGGACCGAAAGATATCCCCGCCAGTGTGGCGCAAGGCGCGGCCGCGGCCGCCCGCGTGCTGGGCAAGATTCAACAGGGCGTGATCGCACTCGAACCTATTAAGGCGAGCATCAATGAAACCCAGTGTTCCGGCTGCCGCATTTGCAATGGCTTGTGCCCGTTCAACGCGATTGCATTCATCGAAGACGACAAGGTTTCTTCCATCAATCCGGCGCTGTGTCAGGGATGCGGAACGTGCGTGGCGGCCTGCCCGGCGGGCGCCATCAGCGGCACGGGCTTTAGCGATCAACAGATCATCGCGCAGATTGACGGCTTGCTGTTGAAGAATTTGGAGGAGCCAGTCGCGGCGTGATTCGTAATGCGTAATCCGTAAATTACGAATCACGCATCACGGGTTACGCGCTGCGGTTAGGAGAAGAACTATGACCAACAATACTTTTGAACCAACCATCATCGGCTTTACCTGCAACTGGTGCAGTTATCGCGCGGCGGATTTGGCCGGCACGTCACGCATGAAGTATGCGCCGAACGTACGGCTCATCCGCATGATGTGCTCGGGCCGCCTCGACCCGACCTTTGTCCTGCGTGCGCTTTCAGGAGGAGCAGACGGCGTGATGATCACGGGCTGTCACCCTGGTGAGTGCCATTACATCGAACAAAACTACAAAGCCCTGCGCCGCTTTCTCTTACTCCGAAGGGTGCTCACAGGTTTGGGCATTGAACCCGAACGCGTGAAACTGGTTTGGGCAAGCGCGGCGGAAGGCGCAAGGTTTGCCAGCGAAACGACCATGTTCGTGGAAGAGATTCGGAAACTGGGTCCATTAAATTGGGGAAAATCCAGTGATCAGTCCACTGATAACTGGTCACCGATTACTGATAACTCTCCAAAGGAGGCGTTAGCATGACTACAAAGCCAAAGTTCACAATGTATTGGGCGGCTTCCTGTGGCGGATGTGAAATTGCTGTATTGAACACTCATGAAAAGATTCTGGATGTGGATGCGAACTTCGATGTTGTATTCTGGCCTGTGGCAATGGATGCCAAGTACAAAGATGTGGAAGCCATGGAAGATGGTTCGATCCTGCTCACGCTCTTCAATGGCGGAATCCGTAACGACGAGAATGAACACATCGCCAAACTACTGCGGCAGAAATCCAAGATACTCGTCTCGTTTGGTTCGTGTGCGTGCGAGGGATGCATCCCTGGCTTGGCAAATCTCAGCCCAGTGGATGAGATTGTCCACACGGCGTTCAACACGATCACAACCGATAATCCAAATGAGATTTACCCACAGACAACTTATGACGTATCCGAAGGTGAATTGCATATCCCGAAACTTTTTCCGATTTTACGTCCGCTTGATCAGGTTGTGGATGTGGATTACTACATGCCGGGTTGTCCGCCTGAATCGCATCAGATTGCGGCGGTGATTGATCTGGTCATCAAAGTTGTCAAAGGGGAAGCGGAACTGCCGCCAAAAGGCGCAACTATCGGCGTTGGCGACTCAACAGTGTGCGATGAATGTCCGCGCGCGCGAAATGTGAAATTGATCAAAGAATTCACGCGCATTCAGGATATTGCCCCTGTTGATCCAACTCTCTGCATTCTCGAGCAAGGCATTCCATGCAACGGTCCTGCCACGCGCAGTGGATGTAATGCACGCTGTCCGCAGGCGGGCGCGCAGTGTATTGGTTGTTATGGTCCAGCCGAGGGCGTGATGGATTACGGCGCGCGGCTGATGACGGCATTTGCTTCCGTCATTGATGCAAATACACCAGAAGAGATCGATCATATTCTGGATGGCATCCCTGACCCAACCGGGCAGGTCTATCGCTTCAATCTCGCAGGATCCCTGCTCAAAGCAAACAGGGAAGCCTGGAAAAGGATAGATAAAAGGACGCAGGGTGAATGAACACTTGCCTGCCTTCATCCTTCATCTTTCATCCTTTCTAGAGGAGGCTGACATGACTGCGAAACAGACTGAAAAAACCGAACCCGTTGAAGACCGCAACGCACTTTTGGAAAAATCCCTCATCGAAGAGTATCTTCATGAAAAGGGCTATTCGCACGAAGGCCTCAAAAAACTGCCAGCCGACGTTGTCGAGAAGCTGATGAAGGAAGCCTCGCAGTACGCCTCGCTCAAGATGGAAGAGGTCGAAGCGCGGGCGCACTTTATCAAGGAATTGCACGACGATGCCTCGTCGCTGGAAAAATAATTTGTAATGCGTAAAACGTGATGCGAAAAAATTTCGCATTACCGATTGGAGACCCTATGACCCAACGAATATCCATTGACCCCGTTACCCGCCTGGAAGGCCACGGCAAGATCGAAATATTTCTCGATGAAAAGGGAAATGTCGCCAACTCGTATTTTCAGATTCCCGAACTGCGCGGCTTTGAAAGATTCTGCGTGGGGCGTCCCATTGAGGAAATGCCGCTGTTGACAAACCGCATCTGCGGGGTCTGCCCGGAGGCGCATCACATGGCGGCCTCCAAAGCGGCGGACATGGTCTATCACGTAGACCCGCCTCGCACGGCGAAGATGCTGCGCGAGTTGCTGTACTCCGCATTCTATTGCACCGACCACACGACTCACTTCTACGCATTGGGCGGTCCCGATTTCGTAATGGGACCCGATGCGCCCGTTGCAGAAAGGAATATTCTGGGCGTGATCCACAAAGTGGGATTGGAGATCGGCGGCAAAGTTATTCAAATGCGCAAGTATGGGCATACCGTCGTCGAGATGATCGGCGGACGCAAAGTCCATCCATGCACTTCAATTCCGGGCGGCATTACAAAAGGCATCACCGGGGAACAGCGCAAAGAGATCGAAGAGATGGGGCGCTGGGCGATTGACTTCGCACAGTTCAGCCTGAAGATATTCAATGACATCGTGCTTGGCAACAAGGCCTATGTGGACCTCATCCTCGGCGACGTGTATACCCACCGCACCTATTACATGGGCATGGTGGACGAGAACAATAAAGTCAATTTCTATGATGGCAAAGTCCGCGTGGTTGACCCGAATGGCAAGGAGTTTGTCAAATATGAGCCGAAGGATTATGCCGAGCATATCGCCGAGCATGTTGAGCCGTGGACTTATCTCAAATTCCCATATCTCAAGAAGGTCGGCTGGAAAGGTTTTGTGGATGGCGAAGACTCTGGCATCTACATGGCAACGCCGCTTTCCCGCCTCAACGCTTCTGACGGCATGGCAACACCGCTCGCACAGGAGGAATATCAAAAATTCTACGATATCTTTGGCGGCAAGCCCGTGCATCAACGCCTCGCCATCCATTGGGCGCGACTGATCGAGTTGCTATACGCGGCGGAACGCTGGGTGGAGCTGGTGGCTGACCCTGAGATCACATCACCGAATGTACACACCAGGCCGACCCAGACTCCGACGGAAGGCGTGGGCATCGTCGAGGCGCCGCGCGGCACCCTCACGCATCACTACTGGACCGATGAACGGGGCGTTGTTACCAAAGTGAATCTCATCGTTGGCACCACCAACAACTACGCGCCCATTCAAATGTCCACGCATAAGGCCGCGACAAGTCTTATCAAGGATGGCAATGTGAATGAGGGTTTGCTCAACATGGTGGAGATGGCGTTCCGCGCCTATGATCCATGCTTCGGTTGCGCGACCCATTCACTGCCGGGTCAAATGCCATTGCAGATCACCATCCATGATGTGGCTGGGAATCCTGTAAAAGTGTTGAAACAGTTTTGTTAAACGGGAACAGGTTGAGGCCTGATAAGAAACGGTGTCCTGAACGTGTCGAAGGGCGAGACTGTCGTTATGAAAACATTGGTGATCGGGCTTGGCAATCCCATTCTTGGCGATGACGGCGTTGGATGGAGAGTTGCGGAGGAAGTGAAACGCCAACTCCCCTCCCCCTTTCAGGGAGGAGGGCAGGGGATGAGGGTTGATGTAGATTGCCTCTCGCTCGGCGGCCTCAGTTTGATGGAACGTCTCGTTGGCTATGACCGCGCCATTCTGATTGACGCGTTTGCATTGGATGAGCCGGTTGGTTCGATATTGGTTTTGAAGTTAAGCGACTTGCCAAATTATTCCGCCTTTCATACGAGCAGCGCGCACGATACCTCCCTGCAAAATGCGATTGAATTGGGCAGGTCCATGGGCGCGTCACTGCCGGATGATATTGAGATCGTGGGAATTGCGACCAGGAGAATCTATGATTTCAGCGAGGAACTTTCACCGCCTGTTGCAGAGGCGGTCCCATTTGCGGCAGGTGTTGTACTTGATCTGTTGAAACAGGCGGTAGGATAATCGAGAAGAAAATCATTCCCAGGGGTGGCATTCTCCATCTTGGACATGATCACTAAAGGGGGTAGGTTTAAGGCAGATATGCACGAACTTTCCCTCACCCAAAATATTCTTAATATCGCACTGAAAAATGCCGGCGCGAAGAAACTCCTGCAAGTAAATTTGCTGATCGGCGAACTTTCAGATGAACGCGAAGAGTCGATCCGATTTTATTGGGATGATCTCGCCAAAGGCACACTTGCGCAGGGAACGAAATTACATTTCCAATACGTGGATGCGGAAATGAAGTGTCTTGAATGTGACACAGTTTTTCATCCCAAGGAAGAGATCATAATATGCCCGGCCTGCCAGAGTCATCGTTTGAAATTAATTAGCGGAGATGATGTCAAGATCGAAAGTATTGATGTGGAATAGTCTGCTGAAGGCGGCGTCCTCGCCGCCGGGGACGGCAGCGAGAGCTTATTAAGTGGGGTGTTGCCAATCAGATCAATTACATTATTTGCGATTTTCATTTTATTTTCCTTTTATGAATTTAGATTTTCTGGGCGATAAAGTCCAGGATGTCTATTTTGGTAAGGATACCCAAGGGATGGTCGTCTTCGGTAACCAGCACTGCCTGCTCGCTGACCAGGGCCGGCAAAGCGTCATCCAAACGAGTTGAAGATGGGAAGAGAGTCTCCGCAGGGCGGATCACGCTTTCAATCGTTTCGTCCGGGGAATGTTCGTAGCCATTCTCCAGCATATGATTTAATAAATCAACTTCGGTTACCAGACCTGCCAATGTCCCATCCGAATATAGGGCAGGCATTTGGGAAACGTCATGTTCCTTCAAGGAGGCGATTACATCCGTCATACGATCTGTTACCCAGGTCGTAATCAGGCGACTTGACGATTTGGCATCCAGAATCTCACCCAATTGAGTTCCACTCCACTCTGGTTCCAGATACCCGTTTTCCCGCATCCACTTATCATCGTAGAGTTTGGATAGATAACGAGAGCCTGAGTCCGGCAATATCACCACAATCAAGCGTTCGCTCCCCTGATCTGCATTCTCAATTCTCAAACTCTGAGCATAACGTACTGCTGCGGCCAGCGCCGCGCCGGCGGAGCCACCGGAGAAAATCCCCTCCTCTTTCACCAAACGACGCGCCCACAAAAACGATTCTTTATCATTGATCCGGACAACCTCATCAATCAACGAGAGATTCAAAGTGGACGGCAGAAAATCCTCCCCGAAGCCTTCCACTTTATATGGGGAAGCCTTGGCGCCTTCTGGAATCCTGCCCCCGTTTTTCCATGTCTCCAGCAGGATCGAGCCAAGCGGATCCACGCCAACGATGCGGATGTTCGGATTCTTTTCTTTCAGGTAACACGCCGTCCCACTGATTGTTCCGCCGGTGCCCATGCAGGCGACCAGATCGGTGATCTTCCCCTCGGTCTGCTCCCATATTTCCGGGCCAGTAGACAGGTAATGACTGCGCGGATTCTCAGGGTTATGATACTGATTGGCAAGGATCGCGTTGGGGGTCTCGGCAGCGATGCGTTTAGCGACGTTGTAATACGAGCGCGGATCATCCGGCTCGACCGCGGTGGGAGTAATAACTACCCGCGCTCCATGCGCAGAAAGCAGTTGAATTTTTTCCTGGCTCATCTTATCGGGCATGACAAAGACGGCTTTGTATCCCTTTTGAGCGCAGACAAGCGCAAGTCCCATGCCGGTATTCCCGGAAGTGGATTCCACCACGGTGCCGCCGGGCTTCAATCGTCCAGCGTGTTCGGCGTCTTCAATAATGTTCACGGCAATGCGGTCCTTGATCGAGCCGCCGGGGTTGAAATATTCCACTTTTGCGTAAAGGGAAGCCGGTAATTCACGCCCAATCCTTCCAAGATGGATGAGAGGGGTTCTTCCTATGGTTTGAAGGATATTGTTGTAGACACGATTCTGATCTGACATCGGTAGGGTTATCTTATTCATTGCTTTTTACTCCAGAAATATATAAACAAAAACGGCTGTCTGCCGCTGAGAATTCTTCTCAGCATGCAAACGATGGGCGCATGTGTGAAGCCGTCAAGCGACGACTTTTGTGAAATGCGGGATCAAGCCCACCGTTTGTGGCAGTCAGCCGTTTGTCTCTGGGAAAGAGGCGGTGGGTTAGTGACCCCGCCCTGTACAGATGCAGTTCAGCATGGTTTTCATATTCCTCATTGAAGATGTGGGTCGAAAGAATCTTACAGGGTGGAATTTTACTACACATCACCCGATCCACAAACCTTCGACGCGCACTTGATAACCAGTGGGCGTGCGGTTCATGAAGTTGACCAATCCGCTGTGCCGCCATTGCAGCATGCACATGCGCGGCTGGAAGAAGTAACGCATGCCGATCTTGATCTCCGCGCGCGCTTCGGTGATCATGCCTTCGTAGCCTTCGGCGATGTAGTAGCCAAGGTCTTTGAATCCATTTTGGCGCGGATTGAGCGGACCCGTTACGCACCACACGATCACGCCCGTGCGCTTGTCAACACTCATGGCGACTCCGCAGTGGGTGATAGGACATCCGCAGGACATACCGAGCGGACGGCCAATCAAAATATCGCCGACTTGGATATCCATTTCGCGCGTGATGAGGGGATTGTGCGGAAGGATGATTTCACGAGGACCGGGTTCTTCGGGAAAGTGTTCGAGATAGAAATCGAATTCGCGTCCGAGGCTGTCCCGCCATGGGTTGCTCATGCCGGGGATGAAAGAGGTGGTCTGGCTGGGCGATGTAGCGCAACCGGCACAGGTGGAAAGTGTGGGCTGCGCGTTAATTGTCGGTACGGGAGAAACGGGGTAGTTCAACGGGTTGACGCGATTCTCGGTTGCGATCTCGCGCGCTTCATAGCGGTTATCCGAAAGATAGATGCAGCGTTTGATCAGGTCGGGGTTATCTTGCAAGCGAGCGGCCATTTCTTCGCAACTGCGCAAGCCGCAGACGCCGCAGTTCAAGCCGGGCAGGTCGTTCACAGAGTATGTAGTGGTTGGGAGAGTCATTGTTTGGATTCCTTTGGTTAATTTATGAAACAGCAGCAAACTCGCGGGATGTGATGGTGTTCAGATTCGCTGCCAGCCGCGGTAATATCTCTAGAAACGAATCAACTTCGAAGTCCGTATTGAAGCGGCCGAGCGTGATCCGCAATGAGCCGCGCGCCCGCACAGCGTCCATGCCCATCGCCATCAAAATGTAGGAAGGCTGTCCCGCATTGTGCGCGCTGCAGGCGGAGCCGGTCGAGATCGCAATACCTTCTTCATTCAACGCGAGCATGAGATGGATGGCTTCGCCTTCCTGTCCCGCGAAGCCGAGACAGATGTGGCCGGGCAATCGTTTGTATGGGTGTCCGATCAGATAGGCGTTGGGGATTTGATTTTGGACTTCGGCGATGATGCGGTCTCGCAATTTGACGAGACGGCTCGCCTCTGCGCTCATTTCCGCGCCGGCAATTGCCGCGGCTTTCCCGAGACCGACAATCCCCGCGACATTTTCCGTGGCGGAACGAATGCCGCGCTCTTGCCCGCCGCCGTGAACAAGCGGCGCGATCTTTACACCTTTGCGAATGTACAGCGCGCCGATGCCTTTTGGGCCATGAAGTTTGTGCGCAGAAAGCGAGAGCAGGTCAACGGGCAGAGTGTTTATATGCAGTGGGATTTTTCCAACGGCTTGCACCGCGTCTGTGTGGAATAATGCGCCTTGCGCTTTGGTGATCTTTGCAAGTTCGGCAATGGGTTGAAGCGTGCCGACAACATTATTGGCAGCCATCACGGAGACAAGACGCGTGTTGGGTCTTAATGCCTGTTTGAGCGACTCTGGATCAACAATGCCTTCCGGTGTCACGGGCAGATAACTGATTTCATAGCCAAGTTTTTGAAGATACTTGCAGGTCTCCAGGACCGCGGGATGTTCAAACGACGAGGTAATGATGTGACAGTCCTGCGGCTTGTATTGAGTTGCCACCCCGATCAAAACCATGTTGTCGGATTCTGTGCCGCTGGCGGTGAAGACAATTTCATCGGGGCTGGCGTGGAACAAGTCTGCTAACTGCTGGCGGCCTTCGTCAATAGCTTGCTTGGACTGCTGTCCAGTCCAGTGCAGGCTGGACGGGTTGCCAAAATTCGCCCCGTAAAACGGGAGCATGGCTTCGACGACGCGCGGGTCGAGTGGGGTGGTGGCTGAGTGGTCGAAATAAATTTGTGACATGGTTTTCCTTTCCTATCTATGTCATTGCGAGCCGCCCGTTCTTGGCGGCGAAGCAATCTCCTGTTAAGTGGAAAGTCCCATTTACTTGGAGATTGCTTCAATCGCGGAGAACATGCTCCTTCGCAACACTTGCACCTGCGCGCAAGTGCAGGTGTGACATGCTATTTATTATTCACCACGATAGAAGTTCTGATTCTCCAGCGAGCGGACAACGCCAAAGTGCGCCTGCCAGCCGATTTCTTTTTTGCCGACACAGATGGTACATGTGCCGACGGGAGGGTTGCCGCGCAACATCATCTTGTCCCAGGTGTCGGGCTGGTTGCGCAGGATGTCCACCAGCGGGTCAATGCCAATTCCGTACAGGGCGTTCACTTCGCGGACTTTCACATTGGGGGCAACGGTCTGGATGCGTGCACGGAATACTTCGCGTTCAGCCTGTGATACGCGGTCAATTTTGGTGACGACGGCCACGTCGGCAAGCGAAAGCATGGGACCGATCTTGAGCGGCAGGTTCGTTCCGCTGGTGGCTTCGATGACGATCATGCCCAGTCCGCCGTCCACGTAGGGGGAACAGCGCAGGCACAAACCAGCAGTTTCGACCAACAAGATATTCGCCCCGGATTTTTCCGCCCATTGCATGGCGTCACCAAGCACCATCACGTTACAGTGGTCAGGACACAGTTCTCCTGAATAAACTTTGCGAGTCGGGATGCCGAACTCCCTTGCGAAGATTTCATCTTCCTCGGCATATTGCACGTCAACTTTGAGAAAGGCCACGCTGTCGCCAGCGGCTTGTAATTTCGAGATCATGTGACGTAGGACAGCGGATTTGCCGGTCGTTGCAGGGCCGGCACAAATACAGAGTTTCATGCGAATCCTTCCAGTTCGTGAGTGGTGAGACGTTCGCCAAAGCGGATCTTGTCGCGCATGACAGCGAGCAGGTCGTCAAGTTTGGCGACTTGATGTGAAAAGGCGCGTTCTTCTTCGTTGGTACGCAGCAAGTCAGTGATGCTTCCGCCCTTCATGACGATGCGATAATCCGAGAGCAACGCAATGCGCGGATCGTGTGTGACGAAGATGAAAATCTTGCGGTAGGCGCGGAGTAATTCCAGCGCGCGCGAACGGTTAATGCCGGCGTTCTCCACTTCATCCAACAGGACGATGGGGGTATCGCAAATGATGGTCGCATCAGCGATGAGCAGGGCGCGGGTTTGTCCGCCGGAGAGTTCGGTCATGCGGACGCCGGGGATGATCGGTTCGCCGGTCAACTGATTGGCAAAAGACAGCGTGTCGGCAATCATCTGCTCGATCAGGCTTTTATCCAGCACACGGATGCCGGCATGTTCGGTGAGAAATTCCAGAACGGGGAGGTCGGACAGGAAAGTGGTGTGTTGTGTAATCAGCGCGATTGGATTCAAAGACGGATTGTCGCGATACTCCACTGGAGGCAGTACGCCGTTGATCAGGATGCGTCGTCCGGTCTGGGTGTTGCCGTTTGCAAACAGTTCGATATCGTTGATGAAAGTAGTCTTGCCTGAACCGGTGGGTCCAACGATGCTGACCACATCGCCCATTTTCAGTTCAATGCGCTGCACCGCTTCAGGTTCTCCGTCACGGCTGTGTCCGCCAAAAATTGTGATTGTTTCGATCATTTTTTCTCCTTGGTTATTTGGATGGACAATGTCTATTTATTACTTATCCTATTGACATAATCATATATCATGATAAAAAAAATTAAATCAGGTCAGCCAGACTTGTATGTTCCAGCTTGCCGATGATCTGTTCCTGGAGTTGGCTAAATAGCTCGGTTAGTTTTTCTTCCCTCTCCATGGGCGCAGGCTGATAGCCTTTTTCGCTGATGGGTTCGAGGGGTGCCAGGGCGCCATCAAAGAGGCGGATGATGTCAGCAACCGAGATTTTGTCAGCAGGCTTGGCAAGATAAATGCTCCCTTTCTTAAGCCGCAAGTACTTTGCATCGGCAAGTGCAATCAAAATTTCATGCAACACCTCAGACGGAATTTGCTGGGAGCCTCCGATCGATGCCGAGGTGGTTACCGTATCAGGCTGTCGCACTAAGTGGATGAGTGAGAGCAGGGCGTATTCACTAAGCAAGGATAGTTTCATGTTATATGACTAACTCAATGGGGATTATAGCCAAAACTTTTGTTTTGTCAATATTCAGTTGTTGAATTATGATATTTGATATAGGAATATAGGAAGTTGATCATTACAAAATAATAGCCGCCCATTTTCAGGGTGGCTATTGGTTGGAAATCAGCTTGAGTTGATCTGTTATTTCATTACATCCGCAATAGTGGTTTTCTCCAGTTTCTGAGAAACGTAGTCGCGAATATCCTTGAATACCCTGGTCAGTTTCTTTTCTTTTTCAATCGGGGTCGATTCATAAAAATTCTCGCTGACCGATTCGGTCGGTGCCAGCGCACCGTCAAAGAGACGGATCACTTCTGCCAGAGTAATCTGGTCTGGCTTTTTCGCAAGCTGATAACCGCCATGCTGACCCTTGGTACTGCGAAGGAAGTGGGCGCGTTTCAAAGCCAGCATGAGCTGTTCCAGGAATTTAGGAGGAATTTTTTGTGCCTGTGCAATGGTGTCAACAGAAATATATCCCTCCGATTCATTACGGGCGAGGAAGACGAGAGCTAGAAGAGCATATTCGCTACGTGCTGTTAGTTTCATAATTCCAATTGTCCTTATTTTTCCTATGGGGAGTATAGTATAAAAAATGGCGGAGTCAAGTTTTTAAGAAAAACCTGAAAATGATCATTCTTTCCCTGCCACGCCCAGCCCCCTTAACTCGGGCTGGACTCCCACATGCGTAATCACAAAAGTATCTTCATCCTGTAGGTAGTCCAGTTTTGAAAGCAGACCGTTGATCGATACTTCAAAACGTCTTTCCGATTCGTTGTTGGTTATTTCGAGGTCTTCAAGATCGATTTCCATAATGTAATTGAACCTTATTTCTGTTTTTCGCGCGCAATGACAGCGATGTATTCCATGATAATTTTCAAGCCTGCGAAGACTGTGGCTTCAGAAGGGTCAAGCGGAGGCGCGATCTCAACGACATCCAACCCAACAAGCGGAAGTCCTTGCATGGATTTGAGCAGATTCAAAACATCACGCGAGGTTAATCCTCCAAATTCGGGGATGCCCGTACCCGGCGCAGCAGATGGGTCAAGACAGTCAATATCAAGCGAGATATGAATTGCATCGCAGTCTTTGAGGATGTTATGGACGCTATCCGTTATTTTTCGGATGCCACGCTCGGCAACATCGGCGGCGGTGTAAACGTGCACGCCGCCGTTTTCGATGATGTCAATTTCCTGGTCTTCCCACGAGCGCAGACCAACCATGCAAATATCATGTGGTTCGATTCCAAATTCAATACCGCGCCGCAGAACACATGCATGAGAAAGTTTTGAGCCGTCGAAGTTGTCGCACAGATCGGGGTGCGCATCCACCCATAGTACGCCCAGCCGCTGATCTTTGTAACGTTCGCGTTGTCCCTCAAAAATGGGAATGGCCACGGAATGATCTCCGCCCAACAGAATCGGCATGTTGGGTAGAGTCGCTACTTTTTGGCGGACCAATTCAAAGTCACGAACAGGATCGGTGATCAGGATGTCGCCCAGATCGCAGACGGTTAAATCCTTCAAACGGGTTCTGTCTTCACTAAAAGGAGTTAAGTGGCGCGACCAATACCGCAAGCGTTCTGGTGCCTGTGCTGCACCTTTTCTCGCGCTGGCAAGTCCATCATAAGGAATACCGATAATGCTGAAATCAGCCTGGTTGGGAGTGAGATCGGGGCGGTGGAGATCACCCCAAAAACCATGATTACCTTCAAGTGCCATATTCGCTCCTTTAAATGACCCAATTGTACTCCCTAAGAATAATGACATTGACCCGCCTTCCGTTTGCTTTTACAATGATATATAGTGCCGCATAAATTACCAGGCTAGAAACATCATTGTTACTCGCGATGCATCCCAAAAAGTTTGGTAATTTATGCAACAGGCGGTATTGATGTACTTAAAGTTTGCTGGATTTTTTCGACCCGATCATGACCCTCCACACAAGCGCATTTGACCGCGTGCTGTTTAATTTTAAAAGTTCAACTTTCGGAGGAAAGAACCATGCCCACCCCTATACTTTCAAAACGTGCGCCCATTTATGCCGATGTCCCAGATGAAAAATGGAACGATTGGCGCTGGCAATTAAGTAACCGCCTGAATACAGCAGAAGATATCGAAAAAGTTTTACCGATCACAGAGAGCGAGCGCAAGGCTCTGCAAACGCAAGATTTGTTCCGCGTGGATGTGACGCCCTACTTTATTTCCTTGGTTGACCCGGACGATCCGAATGATCCCGTCCGCAAGCAGATCATTCCTGTTGCGGAGGAACTGAACGCGTTCACATCCATGATGGAGGACTCGCTTGCGGAGGACCGCCACTCTCCCGTACCTGGGCTTGTTCACCGTTATCCTGACAGAGTACTCATGCTGGTAACGACCCAGTGCGCGTCGTACTGCCGTTATTGCACACGCTCGCGCATTGTCGGCGACCCCGGTCAAACATTCAACCGCAAGGATTTTGAGATGCAGATCGATTATCTCAAACGCACCCCGCAAGTGCGCGATGTGCTTCTCTCCGGCGGTGACCCGCTTGTGCTGGCTCCAAAAATCTTGGAAGAGCTGCTCGCTCGTTTACGTGAGATACCGCATATTGAAATAGTCCGCATTGGGTCACGCGTGCCGGTCTTTATGCCGATGCGCATCACACAAGAGCTGTGCGACATGCTCGCCAAGTTCCACCCATTGTGGTTGAATATTCATGTCAACCATCCCAATGAGATCACGAAGGAACTCGCCGATGCTTGTGACCGGATGAGCCGTGTGGGAATTCCTTTGGGCAATCAATCTGTTCTGCTGGCGGGCGTGAATGACTGTGTCCACATGCAGCGCGAATTGGTTCAAAAGCTCACTCGCATTCGTGTCCGTCCATATTACTTGTATCAATGTGATCTGGTTGAAGGTTCAGGTCACTTCCGTACGCCCGTTGCAAAAGGTATCGAGATCATCGAAGGCCTGCGCGGACATACTTCCGGCTACGCTGTCCCACAATTCATCGTGGATGCGCCCGGCGGAGGTGGTAAGATTCCTGTCACACCGAACTACATGCTGAGCATGTCAGATCACAAAGTGATCGTGCGTAACTATGAAGGCTATGTGACAACGTACGAAGAGCCGACCGAGTACAAATCGCATGACCCGAAGACTTGCAAATTCTGTCAGAATAAGCGCCCGGAACCCGGCCAGACAGGTCTCACTGGTTTGCTCGATGGCGATCAAATGTTCATCAAGCCAGAAGGCTTCGACGAATTGCACAACCGAGATGGGTTTCAGCATCGTCTGAAAGACGAAAACAAGTGGAAGCCGCTCGGAATTGGTTCCGGCGAATCAGATTAACCGATCAGGAAACCGGCAGGTTTCCCTCAGAGATACTACCCTGTCCGGCCTTTCCATAAAGGAGACTACTATGCGTAAAACCATGTTCGTTCTTGTCACCCTGGCTTTAATATTGACCGCTTGTTTGCCCGGTCAAAGCCCTGTGGATATGCAATCGCAGGTCAATACCGCTGTTGCTCAAACCCTGGAAGCCAGACAGCAGATTGAAGATTCTGTGGCGCAAACGGTTGCCGCACAAAACTTATTATTTACACCCACTGCTGAATCTACACAACCGCCAACCAACACACCGCTTGCCTTCCCGACGCTGACCGCGATCATCCCAACGGTCACAGCGTTTCCGGTTAATCCGCCCTCCAGCGGCGGCGGCACGTCATATCAAGCGGATTACGCCTGTGACATCATCAACAGCAAACCAAGGGATAATACCGAATATAACAAAGGCGCAAAATTTGACATCAAGTGGACGATTGTCAATACCGGCAAAAAGACATGGGATGTTGGTTACGATGTGAAATATTACAGCGGCCCAAAAATGACAAGCCTCACAGTCGTTGAGATTCCCAAGGAAATGAAGCCCAAAGCAACATACGAAATCAATCTGGATGCAGTTGTACCGGATGAAAAAGGTTTCCAGGTGATGACCTGGACAGTGCAAGGACAGCTTTGCTATCCGTATGTGGCGATCATTGTGAAATAAAGGATTTTGGGAGAGAAAATGATTCGGCGAAATATCAGGGTCTGTGCAGCTTTGGTCATCACAGGGATTGTGCTGGCTTGCGTGCCAACCCTTGCGCCTGCCTCTGCGCCGATACCCACCTTTGACCCGAATTCGATCAACACCATGGTCGCCCAAACCGCTGGAGCGGCGGCAACCCAAACTGCGCTCAAGTTGCCGCCCACGCTTACCTTCACGGCCACTCCTTTGCCGGCGCATACGCCTACCGAAACGCCCACACCGACCTTCATCTTTCTCCTCCCTACCGTTACTGTTCTCCCTACAATGGTTAAGCCGGGCAGTTCAAGCGCGCAGTATGATTGTCAGATCATTTTACAAAATCCAAAAAACGACAGCGCGTTTTCGCCAGGCGCCGCATTTGATACGACCTGGCAGGTGGCGAACATAGGCAAAAATGCCTGGTTTTCATCCGATACGGATTATCGTTATTCGAGCGGCGACAGAATTCATATGGCTTCTATCTATGATTTGCCGTCCTCGGTATTGCCCGGCGGTATGATTGATCTCACAGTCAAGATGAAGGCCCCTGCTGAACCGGGAACTTATAAGACAGAGTGGAAAATAACTGTTGGGAAAAACTGGTTTTGTCCCCTCAAACTGACCATTATCGTAAATTAAAAAAATTCTCCGAGTTTTGCTCGGAGAATTTTTTTTAACCTAGGAAGCAGGCGGAAGCGGTTCGTCATCACTGGCGGGCATGGTTTGCGGTTTCTTGCGAAGCATGAAAAAGCCGACAGCAATGGGGATGGCGATAAAAATTATGGAAAGGCACAAAAACACAATCCCCATTGTCGTTGCGGATGCAGGATCACTGCTTCCCAACACGTCAATCTCCGCGCCCGGCGTCATACTGGCTAAAACAGATATCGCACCAAAGAAACACATGAACAAGCCTGGACATCCGCAAAGCAGAGCTGAAGCAATCGTGGCAATAACGCCTTTGGTTTTATCATCCATCGTTTCATCTCCTTGATTAATTTGTTTGCCTAAGTATACATATAATGAAAGTAGGAAGCAAGCATCACTTTCATCCTATTCGTTCTGCTCTTGATACGTATTCGACTCTCAACCATTAACTTCTCAGCTTCGCGCCGACTGCTTGTTCCAGCCGTTTGACGATCCTATTGCGGATCGCAGCGGCGTCGGCATCTGTCATCGTTTTGTCTGATTGGTATGTGAGACTGTAGGCAAGCGACTTTTTACCAGCCCCAACCTGATCTCCTCGATAGACATCGAAGAGGCGCACATCCGTGACGGTTCCTGCTCCTGTTTGCCTGATGAGGCTTTCCACAGCAGAGGCCTGCACTGAATCATCCACGATGACGGCGATATCTTCATAAATGGGCGGAGTCTCAGGCATGGATTTTATGCCGTGGGTGGGAGGCAATGTTCGCAGAAGGTCAAGGTCAAATTCAGCCACGATGATCGCCGACTCGCCAAACTCAAATTTCTCTTTCACCAATGGATACAGTTCACCGAACAGGCCCACAATCTGTCCATTGACTTTGACTTCGGCGGCTTTGCCGGGGTGCAGATGAGTCGCCTTGGGATTAGTGGAAGGGTCTGCTTCAGTGTAGGAAATGTCTGCGAGGCGCAACCCGCTCAAAAGGAGTTCGATGCGTCCCTTCATATCGAAGAAGTCAAAGGCGGGCGAGTCTTTCACGTCCCAGGCAGAGGCGATGCGGGCTCCTGTCATCACAATGGCAAGTTTGCGCGGCTCGTTCAGTAAGCCTCGCTCTCCCGAAAGAACATCGGGACGATGTGAGCCTGTCGAAGAGTCGTTATTATTGGGTTCAAAGATCGAACCGATTTCAAACATTGCAATGGATTCAACGCGCGCATTTTTCTCTACGATTTCAAGCACCGAGGTGAGCAGGCTTTTTCGCAAAACACTGCGCTCAGGCGCGATGGGATTCGCAACACGGACGTAGTGCTGTGATTCGTTTGTTTCAGGTCTCTGACCCGCAGCAAGACGACCCTCGCGTTCGGGCGAGGTCATGCGATACGTAACGACCTCCTGCAAGCCGAGCGCAACCAGCAGGTCACGCAGATGTTCCTCCCATTCGTGAACGGGATTGCCGGCCTGCGGCGGAAGTGCATCGGACATGGTGGTGGTGGGTATGTTGTCGTAGCCGTAACTGCGCGCAACTTCCTCAAGCACATCGGCAAGACCAATTACACCCTCCGCAATATCCATGCGATGAGGTGGAGCCGTAACACGCAGCCCGTGTTTTGTAATTCTGCATTTGAATTCAAGGCGTGTGAGCAGCGCGGAAATTTCTTCCACGTTGAGTTCAATGCCGAGCAGACGTTTTACATCCTGCGGCGTAACGATGACGGTTGGGTCTTTTGGCTTGAGCGGATATTCATCTACAAGCCCAGGCGCAATTACCCCTCCAGCCCATTCTGCCATGTATTGAAGCCCACGTTTGACGCCTTGATCTGCCATGGCTGGATGCACGCCGCGCGAAAAACGGAAGGAGGCTTCGGAGGGAAGATTGTGCTGTTTTGCAGTTCTGCGAATGTTGATGAAATTCCATGCCGCCCCTTCGAGCAAAACATTTTTGGTTCTGTCTGTCACTTCAGATTCAGAGCCGCCCATCACACCGGCGAGGGAGAGTGAACCTTTTTCACCCCAAACAAGCACGTGCATCGAGGTAAGCGTACGTTCAATGCCATCGAGTGTGGTGAGCTTCTCGCCGTCTTTTGCAGCGCGGGTGCTGATCTTGATCTTCGCTTCCACTGCGCCCTTCGACTTGCTCTCAGCGCAAGCTTTTTGTGCGCGTTCTTTGAGAACATCATAATCGAATGCGTGTAACGGCTCACCAAGTTCGATCATGGCATAATTGGTCGCATCCACGATACTGTTGATGGGACGCTGTCCAGCAAGTTTAAGTCTGCGCTGGATTGTGTATGGACTTGGTTTGATCTCGACATCCCGGATTAACCCAACCACAAAACGCGGATTAAGTTCAGAATTCTCAATTTCAATTTCAACTAAATCTTCAACAGACTCACCAGATGTTTTGAATTTAATGGTCGGCTTCTTGAGTTCATGACCGGTCAACGCGGCGAGTTCACGCGCGACGCCGATCACATTGGCATTGCGTGCCATGTTCGGCAAAATGGAAATATCCAACACCGCGTCACCCATGTAATCGGCGAGAGGCATACCCACAGGCGCATCGTCATCGAGGATGATGATGCCCTCATGCTCTTCGGTAATGCCCAATTCCTTTTCGGAACATGCCATCGAATATGAATCCACACCGCGGATCTTGGCGCGTTTGAGGGTCATCAGCTGCAAGCCTTCGGCATGACCATCGTATAGAGTCGAACCTTCTTTTGCGTACGCGACTTTGATCGGTTTGGCAAGTTTTCCCGCGCCTTTCAAGTGGAAGATATTCGGCGCGCCTGTCAACACAACCTGCTCTTGCTGACCATCGAACAGATCGAGCAGAGTTAATTTATCCGCATTGGGATGCGCTTTTACTTCACGAATCTCAGCCACAACGATTTTTTCTTTGTCCCATGCAATACCGTTGGTTTTGAACTCGTGCTTCTCGCCATCTTTGTATGTAGGCATTTCGAGACCCGCATAGAGAATCTCATCCACTTCGAGACCAGCGAGGGTCAATTTACGGGCAATGTCTTCGACAGTTAAACCGTCGAGATCAATGAAATCTTTTAGCCAGGATATGGGTAGTTTCATAATTTCCTCTATAAATAGGTAATCAGGTGATTAGGGATTAGGAATCGGATGGGTCGGTGTTGGCGATATAGGCTGAAGACTCTTCTCGGACGTGATGGTTTGCACCTGGTTCAGATGCGCCGCGTTTGCTTTCTTTGAGAAAGGCAATGTAACCACTTATCATCCTTCGCAACTCAATAATCTGATCATTAAGTCGTTTGTAGGTTTCATTATCCAGGTAATCAAGTTTATGAGCGAGAGTCAAATGGCTAAAAGTTTCTTCCAGAGAACCTCGCGCAATATAGCAAAAACGTACACTCTCTTGAAAATAAAATCTTCCATAGCCTTCAGCAATATTTGCAGGAATACTTTGCGCTGAACGCCGTAACTGATCAACCAGAGACCATTTTTCTTGAACAGGCAATTTAGGCAGGGTGGTTTTACAAACCTCAACAGCAAACGCAAGCGACTTTTGCCAAACCAGCAAAGTCTCCAAACCTTTATCGCCTGTCATAACCAACCTCCTCCAAATTACCTAATGCCTAATTACCTAATGCCTAAATCTAGAACTGCTCCAAAAATCTCACATCGTTACCCCAGAAGTAGCGAATGTCGTTGATCTTGTTTTTCAGCATCAACTGACGTTCGGGTCCCATGCCGAAGGCGAAGCCTGTGTAACGCCTAGGATCGTAGCCGCCGTTCTGCAAAACAGTTGGATGCACCATGCCGCAGCCAAGAATTTCAAGCCAGCCTGAATTCTTGCAGACCTGGCATCCCACCCCGCCGCACACGAAACATTCAACATCCACCTCAGCGGAGGGTTCTGTGAACGGGAAGTATGAAGCGCGGAAGCGGAGTCTTGCTCCTGCACCAAACATGCGGCGCACAAAATCCGTGAGTGTGCCTTTCAAATCCGCGAAAGTGATCCCTTCGCCAACGGCGAGTCCTTCCACTTGATTGAATTGAATTTCAGAACGTGCCGTGATCTGCTCATACCGAAAACACATACCGGGCAATGCAATGCGGATCGGCGGCGGGTTCTGTGGGTTGGTTGCGGAGGCTTCCCGCATCGCATGGATCTGTCCCGGCGAGGTATGCGTGCGCATCAAGATCGAATTATCCTCGCTTCGCCCTGAGCCTGTCGAAGGGTCCGCTTCAATATAAAATGAATCCTGCATATCGCGCGCAGGATGATGCGGTGGGAAGTTAAGCAATTGGAAGTTGTACTCATCGGTCTCCACTTCACGCGATGTATACACCTGAAATCCCATCTCGGCGAGAATGAACAGCACATGCCGCAACTGTTGCGTGGATGGATGCAAGCGTCCGATATTGACTATCCGCCCCGGCAAGGTCACATCCAGTTTTTCTTCTTCGAGGGATTTTGCCAGCGCAGCATTTTTTACCGCCTGTGCTTTTACCTCCAAAGCGGATTCCAACGCCACCTTGACACGGTTCGCGGCCGCGCCGATGACTGGTCTCTGTTCCTTTGAGAGTTTCCCAAATTCAGCAAAGACCTGCATCAGCGGCGAACTGCGTCCCACGTTTGCAACACGCCACACCTCCAGGGCAGCCTGGTCATTAATGAATGACAGACTCTCCAACGCGGCTTTTTTGATTTCATTTAGTTTATCCAACATACGTGCCTCCAGAGTTTATCCTGTCATTGCGAGGGCTGTGATCTTCTGCCCGAAGCAATCCCCAACTGTGTAGGAGATTGCTTCGTCGCGAAGAACAAGAGCGCTCCTCGCAACGACATAGATACAAAATAAAAAACTCCCGTCCACAATTGGGACGAGAGGGAGTTCTCGCGGTACCACCCAAGTTAGTCATTTACATGACTCTCTTTGCGCTGACTAGCATCAGCCTCTCGAATAACGTTGAGAAAACGGTTCAGACTACAAAACGTGACACATGAAACTTGACACCTGACACGCTCTTCACCTTCACGGCTCGAGAGGGAACTTCAACTGGGTTCTGTCGAGCGTAACTTTCAGCACGCGCACAGCGCGTTACGCATCTCTGGCGGCTTCTGCCAGTTTACTTTCCTCTGTCACAGCCATTAATTCATCGATTGCCATAATTATCAGCGAAAACAACGTCCTGTCAAGGCTGACCCAAACCAGGGATAAAGCATTAAAATCCATAAAACGTTCCCGCTCAAGGAAACCCAAACGTGAATCGCAAACTCGACTTCCCCACGCTTTTACTCTTTACTGCCTTGCTGCTTGGCGCGATCATTCGCTTTTATCCTGCCGCCTCAAACGGATTTCCACTCAACGATGGCGGCATGTTCTATACCATGATCCGCGACTTGAAAGCCAATCGCTACATCCTGCCGCAATTCACGACATATAACTTTGTGGATATTCCCTTCGCCTATCCGCCACTTGGGTTTTATATCGCCGCGCTTCTTTCCGGGCTCCTGGATGTTTCTGAACTATGGGTTTTACTTTACCTACCGGCATTAATCAACACCATCTCCATTTTTCTCTTCTACAAATTCGCTGAACGGACTCTCGGCTCACGCATGTCTGCTTCACTGGCTGTGCTGGTCTTTGCCCTTTCGCCGCGTTCTTTTCTCTGGCAGGTGATGGGCGGCGGAATCACGCGCTCTTTTGGCGCGTTATTCCTGTTGCTCTTTCTTTGTAAAGCCATGCAATTATTTAAGAACAAGAACACAAAGGAACTTATCCTTATGATCCTGTTTGGGGCGGGAGCGATATTAAGTCACCCACAAACGGCATTCCATGCAGTGTTGGGAGGGACTTTGATCTTTATTTTTTATGGCTTCTCCAAACGCGGATTCGTTTCAGCATTTTTCTGCAGTCTCGGCGTGGCTTTGGTCACTGCGCCCTGGTGGTTCACCGTGTTAACTCGTTATGGCTTGCAGCCATTCATTTCCGCAGGCCAAACCAGCCAGCGGGCTCTCGAGTCTTATCTTGGTGTCCTAAAATTTGAAGGGCCTGGAGATTATTTATTTTTCCCCACTTTGCTATTTGCGCTCATCGGTTTTTGGGCTACATTCAAACATCAGGAATTCTTTTTGATCACATGGGCCATGCTTGCTTATCTTATTGACCCTCGCGGCGGAGTGGGCATTGCTTTCCTGGCACTGTCCATGCTGGCAGGGTTGGGGTTGCTAAAATTCCCTGCATGGATCAGCCGCTCAGACAGCGAGCAGGCCTGCCCTGAGTTTGATCGAAGGGTTGATGCGGTGTTTATGAAGCCCAAAGTTCAAATCATGTTATTGGGCTTGATATTTTATTTCGTTTTGGTTGCCAGCATCTTTGATTTTCAATTGATCAATACGAGTTTGAAAGCCGATGATCTTGAGATGATTGACTGGGTCAAGTCAAATGTTGGCGGCAAAAAAACTTTTTTGCTTGTTACAGGCAGCGAGTTTTCAATGTCTGACCCGCTGCAGGAATGGTTCCCCGCCTTGACGAATCAATACAGCGCAACCACCATGCAGGGGTTGGAATGGACCTTGGGCGCCGGATTCTTTCCATGGTATGACCAGTTGATCGCATTTCAACATTGTGCGGATGTGAACTGCATCAACGAATGGAGCGCCGACAACGGTGTGGACTACGATTACTTGATCGTGACGATCCCGCCTGGGAGTGATGAAAACAAATTGGCAACTTCTTTGCGAAGCCTCGCAATTTCAACGCGCAGTTCGGTTATGCACTTATTGGTGTATGAGTCAGAGAGTTCATTGGTATTCAAAGTAACAAAGTGATAGTCACCTTAAAGAGATCTGTCACTTACATCTTTGCCTTCCCATTCATTCATGAATTGATCTAGAAATTTCACCATCACTGCATGTCTTTGCTCCGCTATTATTCTAGCAGTAGGCGTATTCATCATATCCTTTAGCAAAAGCAGTTTCTCGTAAAAGTGATTGATAGTGGCACTGCTGCTGTTTTTATATTCTTCAAAACTGGCGTGCATTTGGGGCGGCGAGTCCGGATCATACATCATTCTGTTTCTATAACCGCCGTACGCAAAGGCGCGTCCAATCCCGATTGCGCCGATAGCATCCAGCCTGTCCGCATCCTGCACAATGAATCCCTCTAGGGAGCCCATTTTGCTTTCCACGCCTGCGCCTTTGTATGAGATATGCGTGATGATCTCGCAGATCATCTCAGCGGTGGGAATGTCCACGTGGCAGGATTCAAGCCAGGCACGAGCGCGCAGCGGAGTTTCATCTACACTTTCATTAAACTTCCAATCGTCAAGATCATGCAGTAGTGCGGCGAGTTGCACGATGAACATATCCGCTTTTTCATATTCGCAAATGGTGACGGCGTTTTTCCAAACACGATAGATGTGCCACCAATCGTGCCCTGAGGCGTCGTCCGAAAATTCCTGCTTGATGTACTCGACTGTTTTTTGGATGATGTCCTGTTGGTCCATCCCCACATTTTGCCACAAATACACTTTTTAATGTGTATGGTTAAATTTCTTATGCTTTTATCCCGAGGCAGCCTAAAAAATTCCGTATTAAAACATCTTCTGCTGGATTGGCATCCCAGTTCAAAAGATCTTTGTTTTGCCTGTCGAAAAAAATCGCGGGTAGTGGATGGAAAGTAAGTGATGGTAAGATGGACGGTATGATCCAGAAAACAATTCGCATCACTTACTTCGTGACCGCTACCAAATCGCGATCTTGTCCATAAACAGCATCCCATGCATTGTGCAGGGGACGCTGCTTATTACCATCGAGTCGCAAGGGGTCTTCTTATTGCAGAGCAGAGACCATCCGAACCAAATCATGTTTTTTAAAACTCGTCCATCTATGGGAAATAAAAATCAACAGCCAACGGAGAATGATTGGATGTGTTTCTGATGATATTCTTTGGCACAAGCGGTTCGGTGCTTGGGTTGGGTAATTTATAGAATTGAAGATCTAGCATGGCTTGCGAAACCCAAACATGGTCAACCTGACTGACATCTGCGAAGAAAGACAAACCTGCGGATTCGAGAACAGGCGGGCATGCGATCTGGTTTTGTGGATAGCCCATAATCACACCTGGGGGAGGTATGGTCATATCTCCCATTAAGATTGCCTGGCCGCCTACATAAGTTGCCATCGCTTTTGCCATATTTTCAACGTTCTGACATCCAACCTCATCAAAATTGGAGAGGATGTGAGTGGCAAAGACCTGTACGGACTTCCCGCTCGGCGTAACCACCTCCGCCCGAATAAGACAATTGGAGACATTTGAAAAAACTTCAGAGTTCTTAATTTCCAGTTTGGAAAATAATACGAGGTCATATGTATTGCCGTTTTTATCAACTGAGGCGCCATCCGCCTGGCAATAGATGTATTCCATGCCAAGATCATCGGCAAACTGGTTTGCAATCTCAAAATCATCTGCCCCCCAGCCATTCGCCTCCTGAATGGCAAGGACATCAGCGTTATATGCCTTTAAAATTGACATGACCTGAGGTAGTTTATCCTGTCCACCATATTGAATATTATAACTCATAAAGCGAACAGCCCCTGTATGAGTCTGCAGGGCGGAGGCAGTTGCAGTAAGAACAGATCCCGCAGGGATGGTTGCTGTTACATAGGGGGTTTTTGTTGGAATATTTCTTGTTGGAGTATCCTCGATAATCCTCGCCCCCTCAGGGATTCTTGGCGTTCCGCAGGCCTGTGCCAAGGACATCACCAGCAGGAACAAAAAGCCTGCTTTTGCCCACTTTTTAGATTGACCATTCTTTTTTAAGATGTTTATACTCATACGAATCTCCTCATTACCTCTATGTTGGTTTTTCGCAAATCGCCTTGTGCCCTTTGTGAAAACCAATTATAAAAGATTATAGCCATTTGCAAAGTTTTTCGGGGATGTTTTCACGGCTTTCTAATGAAAAAATAAGGTGGTGGTAAAGTCAAGATGAACTATAGTGTTATTTGACACAATCGCAGATGATAACAACATTCTTCGTAAACAATAGAGTGCCACCAATCATGTCCAGAGGAATCATTTCTGAAGTCCTGCTTAATATATTCAACTGCTTTTTGGAGGATGTCTTGTTGGGTCATTTCTCTACTTTGCCGTATAAAAGGAAAGTCAGGCTAAAAACCCGACCTACTTATCGTTCCATTTCATTTTCATGTATACGCCATCCTTTTCCAATTGTAGATTCAAGTGCGAAGTGCAACTTTGAAGGGCGCTGAGAGGTAAGCTGGAGTAGGATAGTACTTCTCAGACGACCAAGTCAAAGGAGCACTATGAGAACCTATCACCAGCTTACCCAAGAACAAAGATACCAGATTTATGCGCTCAAGAAAACCAACCATTCGCTTGCGGAGATCGCCATTGTGATCGGAGTCCATAAATCGAGCATCAGTCGGGAACTGAAACGCAATCGCGGGCAACGCGGCTACCGTCCCCAGCAAGCCCAGGAACTGGCTGTACAACGGAGACCCAAAGCAGTCGCCAGAATCACTGTAGTTGTCTGGGCGACGGTGGACCGTCTATTGCGGCAGGAGTGGAGTCCGGAGCAAATCTCTGGCAGACTGAAGAAGGAGCAAGGCATACGGATCAGTCATGAGTGGATCTACCAACATATTCTTGAAGACCAGCGAGCAGGCGGTGATTTGTACAAGCACTTACGCTGCCAAAAGAAACGCCGCAAACGCTACGGAAGCTATGATCGGCGGGGCAAATTGCCCAATTGCCGCTCGATTGAAGAGCGCCCAGACCATGTGAACACCAGAAAACGCCTGGGAGATTGGGAAGTGGATACCCTGCTTGGCAAACAACAAAAACATGCCATGCTAACGTTGACTGAAAGAAAATCTCGTTTTACCATGATGGGAAAGGTGCCTCGTCGAACGGCACAGGCTGTTCGACGACAGGTCTGCAAACTGCTGTTGCCTGTCAAAGACAAAGTGCATACCCTAACATCCGATCATGGCAAAGAGTTTGCCGAGCACGAACTTATCGCGGAAACACTTCAACTCAAATTCTATTTCGCTCATCCCTATGCCGCTTGGGAGCGCGGTACAAACGAGAACACCAATGGTTTGCTGCGACAATACCTTCCCAGGAAATCAGACCTAAAAACCATCTCTAATAAAAAGATCAATCAGATCATCTCAAAATTGAATTTCAGACCACGTAAAACTCTTCGTTTCAAAACACCCTTTGAGGTGTTCTACCATACTACCGTTGCACTTACGACTTGAATTCACAA
>Ga0194127_10000473_pt1 | contig 63925 bp, 55 predicted proteins | sample TA2KigC100mmetaG_FD_148624 | JGI IMG/M metagenome (GOLD analysis project Ga0194127, IMG submission 148624) | Freshwater microbial communities from Lake Tanganyika, Tanzania - TA2015036 Kigoma Deep Cast 100m | ecosystem: Environmental > Aquatic > Freshwater > Lake | place: Tanzania: Lake... | reverse complement strand
ACCCAAGAATACCATCCCCGGCGACACGCAGACTTCGCTGGCGATGGGCATCCGCCTGGGAACGCCGTGGCTCACCCAACGCGGGTTCAGCCCGGCCGAGATGGACCAGGTGGCTGAATTGATCCACAGGACCGTCGCTGCGATCCAGCCGTTCAGCTACATGGGGCTGGCGGGCGAGCTGCCGCGCGGCAAGATTGACCTGGACACGTTCGAGGAGATCAAGGCAGACGTGGCCGCGCTGGCCGCACGCGGCGCGGCCGAGACGGAGCATCGAGGGACCGGCTATCCGCACTACCTTGAGGTTAAGGCTGAGGTTGAGGTTGAGGCTAAGGGCAAGACGGAAGTCGCCTCGACCTCGACCTCAGCCTTGACCTCGACCTCAGCCTCAGCCGCGGCTATCCTGATGGCGCCGCCGGGTGGGCTGTTGCTCGTCACCGGCGAACGCGCAGAGCCAGCCCTGGCGCAGATTGTCACCAGCGACGTCGCCGGCCTGGCGCCGGGCCGAACCCAGACCGGGTTCATCCTGGACAAGGACGGGGTAGTGTTGGATGATGTGTTCGTCATGCGTCTGCCGCCAGACGAAAGGGGCCGCGATCGCTTCTTCCTGCGTACGCATGTAGAGAACCACGCCCGCGTCGCGGCGTGGCTGCGCGGCCTGGGCGATGGCTATACTCTGTTCGACCCGGCTGACCTGTTTGCGAAGGTCGAAGGCCCGATCATCGTGGAGGACGTCTCCCATAGCCAGACCTCCGAGGTCTTCAAGCCCCTGATCGTCCACGGCCCGGCCGGTCTCGCCACCGTTCACGCGGCCAATCTCTCCGGCGTCCACGTCTTTGCCGGCGGCCACGGCCACGCCGAGTTGGTCGTGCCTGCTACCCAGGCGCAGAGCGTCTATGACCAACTGGTTGCGGCAGGCGCGACACCCGCGGGCGAGGAGACATTCGCCGCGCTGCGCCGCCAATCAGGTCTGCCCGACTACAGCCATTTCCGCGGCTCCGGCCGGCCGACCGGCTTCGACCTGCACCGGGTCGCGCCGCACCGCTTCGAGCTGCGCAAGCCCTACTTCGTCGGCCAGCACGTCTTCGCCGCCCAACGCGCCGCCCAACCCACCACTCTACCACTCTACCAACCTACCAACCCCCCGCTCTCCCAATCTACCAATCTACCATCCTACCACCGCACCCCCCTCTACGACTGGCACAAGGCCCATACACGGCACATCGTCCCCTTCGCGGGCTGGGAGATGCCGGTCTGGTACACCGGCGTGCTCGACGAACACAACGCGGTCCGCAAACGCGCCGGGCTGTTCGACGTGGCCCACATGGGCGTCTTCGAGGTCAGCGGGCCGCACGCGGTGGAATTCCTGGATCTGGTCTGCACCAATTACGTGCGCTGGTACGCGCCGGGCGAGAGCTTCTACAGCTATCTGCTCGACCCCGATGGCAAAGTGATTGACGACCTGCTGGTCTACCGCCGCAGACGCGATCTATTCCAGATCGTGGTCAACGCGGCCAATGCGGATAAGGACTGGGCCTGGCTCAACGCGGTCAACAACGGCGAGGTGCTGCTCGATCGCGGTCGGCCCGACCTGAGGGTGCTGCGACCCGCGACCATCCGCAACCTGAAGGACCCGGCCAGCGGCGCCGACATGCGCGTGGATCTGGCGCTGCAAGGCCCGGCCAGCCTGCGCATCCTCCAGAGCCTGGCGGATGACCCGCGGCTGGCCGATCGCTTGGGCCGCGTGCGCAAGACGGGGCTGATCGAGTGCACGCTGAGCGGCCCTTCGACAGGCTCAGGACGCGGATTCGATCTGATCATCGCCCGCACTGGCTACACTGGCGAAGAGATCGGTTACGAGATCTTCGTCCATCCCGATCGCGCCGTGGCCCTGTGGGAAAGGTTGCTAGAGGCCGGCAAGCCGTTCGGAATTCAGCCGACCGCCCTGGCCGCCCGCGATAGCACGCGCACCGAGGCCGGTTTGCCGCTCTACGGCCACGAGCTGGCTGGACCGTTCGACATCTCGCCGGCCGGCGCTGGGTTCCCTGGTTACGTCAAGCTGCACAAGCCGTACTTCATCGGCCGGGCCGCCCACATTGCAGCCGAGAGCCAGCGCACGATGGAGATCGCCCGCTTCCGCATGAACGAGCGCGGGGTGCGGATGCCCAAGACCGGCGACCCTGTGGTGAACCGGCGTGGTCAGGCGATCGGCTGGGTCACCAGCGCCGCGGTGGATGTGGATGGCCTCATCCTGGGCCTGGCCTACATCCAAAGCCGCTAACCACAAACAGGGGGACAGATCGGCGTCTTTGCCTTGCCGACCAAACCGCTGGTCGAGAAGGCCAACAAGGCCGACCTCCAGCCAGGGGACAAGCTCCAACTGCCCGATACAGCCGCCATCCTTCGCCGCTTCCCCGATAAAGATGAGCGTTCCCACTGGCGCGGGGCGCCGGTCGAATCGGCGCCGGGCTTCCTGCCGGCCGGCGAATAGATCCTCCCCCGCTGCATCCACGTGCGACGCACCTCAGAGGTGCTCGAGACCTGGGCGTGCGCGGCCGGCATCCTCGGTGGGTTCGCAGTGACTGTGCTCTTCTGGGGGTTGGCCCAGATCGTCTGGTCCTACCGGGTCGTGCCAACGTTCGATCGGTCAGGGTTGGGGACGATCGCATCTGGACTGCCTCACCTGGTCAACGTTGTGACAGGGCTTCTCGGCGGCGCGCTGCTGGGAAGAACGATGGCACAAGAGCTGCAAACATAAGGAGCAATACCATACCATACCATACCATGGATCAGACCATAGCTGTCGCACCAGCGACAGTCGCAGCCTCCGTCGAAGCGGCAGGGCAATCGGATCAGTACACGCCCGGCCGCGTGCTGACGATCTGGCTTGCAGCAGCCCTGCCGATGGGTGTCTTGACGTGGAGTCTCGCACCGCTCCTCGTCGGCCGCGTCCCCCTCCCGTCGGTCCTGACCTTCTCGCTGCACGGCCCCGTGGTGGCTTCCATCGCGGTCGGCCAGACGATCGGGGTCGCACCCGAGGCCGACCTGTATTTCATTGCGGTGACCACCGATCTGCGCTCCTTGCCGGCCCGCTGCCACTTCGACGCGCAAGCGGTGCGCCGCATCCTCCAGATCAACCGCCAACTGCCGGCGCACCGCAAGATCCGGGTCATCTCTATCTCGAGCGGCTGGTCGCCTGAGTGGCCGGAGTACGACGACATCGCGGACGCCCTGGCCGAGGCGAAGGCGGCCGGGCGACTGGTGATCTGCTCCAGTAGATCCCTCCATCACCCCCGACCGTTTCTGGGCGCTGGCCCTCCAGACCGGCCGGACGATCGCGATCGGCGATGGCGCGCAGAAACAGAGCCTCGGCAAGATCCTCGATCCGGCCGCACTGATTGCAGCACTACAGAACGCGTCCGTTGCTCCGGGGCGCTGACGGCGGGCGGAAATCATCTGGCAGTACGCCGAAGAGGGGGTGATGGCCGATGTGGCTCAAGCGGTGAAGGAACCTCCTGTGACCAAGAATGCCTCTTGCAGGATTCTGATAAATATTGTAAAATGTTGATAGTTGAATCCTGGAAGAGAGACCATGGGAGAGGCATCTGTGCACCTGACTCTGAAGCGTGCAGCCCAGGTATTGGGCGTCCACGAGCAAACGCTGCGCAGTTGGGAGAAGCGCGGGCTGATCCGCATGGTCCGCCTGCCCGGTAGCCGCTATCGCCGCGTGCCGGTCGAGGAAGTAGAGCGGTTGAAACGCGAGATGAGGTCCACGCAGGCAGGGTCTGCTGCCCCCTCTGCGCAGTCCGCTCAGGATCGCCAAGCGAAGATGCGAGCGAGTGCCCACGCCGAGACCCTCCCAACCGAGTCGCCCGGCGTTGCGAGATCCAGCGAAAGGGAGTACACCGCCGACGCCCAGATCGTCGCCGTCCGCGAGCCGCCCGCCGTCTACGGCGCGCCTCTTGACGAGACCGTGTTAGCCCAGGGTCCTGTGATTTTGGAACTGGAGGGGCGGCCGATTGCTGCCGTGATCTCGCCCGACGAGTATCGAGACTTCCAGGTGTGGCGCCGATCCCGATCCTGGAAAGAAGCACAACTGGCCCATTTGCAGCCTGAGCGCGTCGCGTTCCAGCGGCTGCTGCCGGAGTTGCTCAAGACCCACGCGGGGCAATTCGTGGCGATTCATGATAGTCGCATGGTGGATGCTGATACCAACGAAGGTGAGTTGGCCTGGCGGGTGATCGGCCGTGGCCTGAAACCAGTGTATATCGGCGAAGTCCGTTCGGAGCCACGTATCTACGATGTGCCTTCTCTGGAGGTCATCCCGCATGTATCCTTATGATGTCAGTGAGGACCCGCCGCTCGCGCTCTTGACAGTACAGGTAACAGACCCAGCCTCAGGAAGACAGGTCTCGTTGCCTGGCAAGCTAGACACGGGTTCTGGCATCTCGATTCTCCCAGAAAAGACTGCGACCAAGCTGGGATTGCAGGCGGAGGCCGAAGTCTGGGTCGCCGGATACGATGGAACGCCGGCGCTGCTGCCCGCCTACTTCGTAGCCGTAACCCTGGCAGGACATACCGTCACAATGCTGAAGGTCACAGCCTCGCCGCGCAGCCAAATGTTTCTTGGCCGCGACGTGTTGCGCCATTTCATTGCCACCTTCGACGGCAAGAAGCAAGTTTTCGACCTGATTGATCCGTGACGAGATCCAGGAGCGATTCGAGCGACCCTGGCGGCGTCGTTTTCGAGGAGGTACGACCATGCGCCAACTACTCGTCGAGTGCAGCGACCCTGGCCTGGTGATCTCACTGGCCGAGGAGATGGAGAACGTGCTGCGGAACATAGACTTCGACCACGCCCGCGCGCTACAGGATCAGCTCACCGCCCTGGCGCGCGAGCTGGGCCCCGATGTCGAAAAGGCCTGGCGCGGCTTCCGGCTGGAGGCGCCAGGCGACGGGGGTTCCCCGCCCACTTTTGGCAGCCGCGAGGGGATGGAGACGGACAGAAAGCCGCTGAAAAGGCTCCTTGCCGAGGCTGCTGGCCACGGCCTCGGCAAATTCGAGCTGCGCTGGACCTGCCTCTTGCCTCAAGGCGGGCCTGAACCGGAAACTCGCGAGCAGTACATCAGCGACCTGGCCGACGGAATCCGCTACGACCGCTTCGAAGAGCTGGGGATTCGCCAGATGCCCACCGACCTGCCCGCGGCGATGGCTGCCCACCGCGAACAGCTCATGCAGGCACATGCCGGCGGCGTGCTGGCTGGACGGGCGCGCTTCCCGGCCGTGGGCTACAAGTGGATCCAGGATTCGGGCGAGGCGGTGCGGAAGGCGCTGGAAGAGGTCAACACCCGCAGCGAAGCCGTCATGGAGTACGAACTTGGCCGGCTCGATCCGGCGACCGTCGAGCCGGCCGAACGCGTCCGGTGGGCGGCGCTCGCGGTCCGGCTGGGGGTCGAGTTCGAGAAGTGGTGCGCCGCCGCCGAAGAGCCGCTGCCCCACCTCTACCAACGCGCTGCGTTGTTTTATCATCTGTGGACCGCGTGCCAGGGCTTCAGCCGGGCGCGGCCCTTCATGGAACAGCGGTTTCAGGCCCTGATCGAACAGGCCAGAACCGTCTACACCGCCGATGGCGCGGCCGCGCTCCAACACATCTACGACGATCTGCACCGCTCGCCGTGGGATCGGCTGCCAGCCCTGGGGATCGCTGCGGACGAAGACGAAACAGTCGAGGACGGCCCAGATGACGGCGCCGACCTTGCCGGCTGACCGCCTGCGGCTGGCGTCGGTCGAGATCACCCGTCGTTGCCACAACGCCTGTCCCTACTGCGACCAGCCCAAGTCAGAAACGGACATGCCGGCCGCCCAATTCGCCATCCTGCTTGACGAGTTGGTCCGTGAAGGGTTCGCCGCAGTGGCGTTGGGCGGCGGCGAGCCGACCCTGCACCCCGCGCTACCCACGCTGCTGAAAGCCGCCCGCGAGCGGAGCCTGCGCACCGGGCTGACCACCAACGCCCGCGATCCTGGCCTGGTGATTGCGCTGGCCGGCGCCGGGCTGCTGGATAGCTTCGGCGTGTCGGCCGGCAAGGGAACGTGGACCGCGCTGGCAGGCCACAGGGCCGCAGTGGTCAACCTGTTGTTGCTGGCCGGCCGGCTGCCGGAGACGACCGGCCTGGCGCTTGAGGCGCTGAAGCACGGCAGCCGGCGTCTGCTACTCCTGGGCTACAAGGGCGACCGGCCAGAATTCGCCCCCACAACGGCCGAGTTGGCGTCGGCCTTCACCATGCTGACCGCCCTGGGGCGTCGCGCCGGCGCGACTGTGGCGGCCGACGATTACACCCGCCGCCGGTTAGGGCTGTCGAACGTGTGCGGCGAAGGCTTCCTGCGCGTGACACTGGAGGGCACGCGCGACCGCTGTTGTTTTCCGATGTGCGAGTACCGTATGATCCCGGCCCTCGTCCTCGCCGCGGGCCTGTCACGGCGCATGGGGCAGTTCAAGCTGCTCTTGCCGTGGGCCGATCGCACCGTGATCGGCCAGGTCGTCGCCACGTTGGAGGCCGCCGGTGTAGAGCCGATCGTCGTAGTCGCGGGCCATCGCGCCGCGGAGGTGGAGACTGCGCTCGCCGGCTCTTCGGCGCGCATCGTCCTCAACCAGGACTACGCATCCGGCGAGATGCTCAGCTCGATCCAGGCAGGGCTGCGCGCGGTGGAGCACAGTGGCGCCGCCGCCGCGCTGCTCTGTCTGGGAGACCAGCCGCAGATGGCGGTCGAAACGGTGAAAACGGTGCTGGCGGCTGGCGGCCAGACGCGCTGGGCCCAGGTCGTCATCCCCAGCTTTCAGATGCGCGGGGGACATCCGATCTTGCTCCCGCGCAGCCTCTGGGCAGAGATCCTGTCGGCTCGCGGGACGTTGCGCGATGTACTTGCACGGCATCGCGACCAGATTTGCTACATCCCGGTTGATACGCCCGGCGTTCTGGCCGACCTCGACACGCCGGAAGACTACGCGGCCGCCAGGCTCCGAACTGGCTCGGTCGGAGACCGGCCAGAGCGGGATGTTAGCCGGACTGGCTCGGTCGGAGACCGGCCAGAGCGGGATGTTAGCCGGACTGGCTCGATCGGAGACCGGCCAGAGCGGGATGTTAGCCGGACTGGCTCGGTCGGAGACCGGCCAGAGCGGGATGTTAGCCGAACTGGCTCGGTCGGAGCAGGAAGCTGTTCTTTGACGGGCGCTTAGCGCCTACCGCGGCCACCTCCAGCGGCCGTTCTCCACCTGCACCCAGTCCCATCCGACCGCAAGAGGCTGTGCGCTCAGCCTGGCTGCGATCCCTGCGCGGGTAGGCCGGCCGCGGCCGGCGATCTCCTGCGCGGCGGCCCCAAGCACCGCGCGGGCGGCTGCGCTGGCCAGGCTGGCGGCCAGCGCGGGCGTCACATCATGCTCGCCCGGCGCTGCGCCTTCTGGCCTCGTCCCCTCCACCCGACAGACGATCGCTCGCGTGCCTTCGGCCGCGCGGCCCGCCCGGCCGATGAACCACGGCCGCGCAACGTCCGGGCCGCCGATCAGCGTGCCCTGCCAACCGGCCGCGGCCAGGCGGAGCAACTCGTCGGCTGCGGAGGCGGCGTCGCCGGGGTGGAACCTGACCTGGCGCAAGGGATCAGCAGAAAACGACGCGCTGACTACCGAAGGGAGCTCGGTCGCGGCTGGACACAGCGAGCGCACCCCGGCCGCCGGCTGCTCGAGCGCTGCGACCACGATCGTCGGCAAGCCGGCCTGGCTGAGCGTTGCCCCTGCACTGGCCGCTGTCGCCGCGGACCACGGGCCGATGACCGCCAGCACCGCATCATCTTGCGCCAGGATGCGCGCCTGTGTGGCTGCGGTCTGCGGATCTAGATCGTCGTTCAGCGCCACGAGCGCCACGCGATAGGGGCCGAGCTCGCCGCTGGCGTTCGCCTCCGCGATAGCGGCCTTCACCGCGGGCAGCACGGCATATCCCAACGGACGGCCCAACCCCTCGAACGGCGCAATCAGCCCGATTTTGACCACGGCCGCGGCATCGCCGGGCAGCGCGCACGAAACCAGCAGCCCGGCGCAGACCACGAGAAGGGCCAGGCGACCAAACATCCCGAATCGTCGCATGTTGCACATCACGCCTTACGCGCTTGTGTCGAGCAGGTCGCCGACCGGCCATCATCGCTGATAGCGGGCCACATTCGCCTCATGCTCGGCCAGCGTCACCGCGAACACGTGCGCTCCGTCCCCCATGGCCAGCAAGAAACAGTAGCGAGTCTCGGCCGGCTGAACCGCGGCTTTGATGGCCGACAGACCGGGGCTGGCGATGGGGCTGGGCGGCAAACCCGGCTGAAGATAGGTGTTGTAGGGGGACAGGATTTCCCGATAGGCCTCGACCGATGGCGGCTTCCACCACCACTCACCGGGGCGACCATTGGCATACTGCACCGTCGGGTCCGCTTGCAGATAGGGGCCGCCCACCTCTTTGTTGCACGTCCCGCTCAAGCGATTCCAATAGACGCTGCCGATCAACGGCCGTTCGTCCGCGCGAATCGCCTCTCGCTCGATGATCGAAGCAACCGTGACCACCTGGTAGGTCCCGCGGCCGGCCTGGATTGCCGGCGCGAGCACCTGGTCGGTCACGCGCAGGGCGAAGTTGTCGAGCATCCGGCGCACCAGATCGGCCGGCGTAGCGCGCGCGGGCAGCCGATAGCTATCGGGAAAGAGATAGCCTTCGAGCGTCGTGGCTGTGTCGGGCACAAAGGGATAGTCGCCCAGCGCCCGCGCCGAGGCCGCGCCCCCGCGCGCCAGCGCCACGAACGCGTCGCCATCCATGATGGACTTGACGTTGAGCAGATCGGCGACCTCTTCAGCGCGCATCCCTTCGGGGATCGTCACGACGATCTCCTGGACGCGAGCCCGCTGGAGCCGCTGGGCGATCTCGGCCATCGGCATAGACGGCGCCAGCTCGAAATCGCCGGCCGCCAGGCGTTGGTCAATTCCGTGATAGCGCATGTAGAGCCGAAAGAGATTGGCGTCAGCGATCAAGCCGTGCTCTTGCAGGCGTTCCCCGACCGTGACGGCCGTCTCGCCCGGTGTGATCTTGAAGGGTCGCAGCGTTGCGTCGCCGCCGGCTGGTGTCTCCAGAGCCTGCGACTGGAGTCGAAGATAGAGGCCCAACAGCCGCAGCTCGATAGCTTGCGGGCTCAGATCAATCCCCTGCTCGGAAGCCGGCTTCAGCAGCGCCACGGCCGGCGGCCTGGGCGCATCGGCCAACTGCGCCGAGATGAAGCTGAACACCACAAAACCCAGGACCGCCAACGCGGTTACCGGCGCCAGAAACAGAGCGAAGCGCAGCAAGAAATGCGTTGCGCGCTGAATGAAACTCACGAATCCTCCCCACCACAGGCGGCCTCTCGACTGACACGGCTGCGCCTGGCTTCCAGGAAGCTCTGCAGAAATACGGCCGCGGCCGCGGCGTCGAGCGATGTGCGGCCGCGGCCGCCGCGCACCAGGTCAGCCGCATCCACGGTCGAGTCACTCTCATCCCAAAACGCCACGGGCGCCGGCACGGCGCTGGCCAATCGGCTCCCGTACCGCCGCGCCCAACGCGCCTGGGGGCCCTCCTGACCCGCGCTATCGAGAGGCAGGCCGATCAACACCCCTACTGCTTTTTCTGCTGCGACCAGCGCGGCCAGCGCCGTGAAGTCTTCGGCGCGCGTCGCACGACGCCGCACCACGGTCAGCGGGGTCGCCAGCATCGCCAACTCGTCGCAGGCCGCCACGCCAATGCGCGCCTGGCCCAAGTCCAAAGCCAGCAGGCGCCCGGCAGGCAGCAGGAACGGCGAACTCAGCACACGTCCTGTCATCGTCTGCGAGCGGCCATCGTCGCCCCCCCATCCCAATCCACCTCCACGCGGATGCGCCACGGCAGGATCGGTATGTTGGTCGGCTCGATGTAGGGAAGCCAGTCCGGCCCAAGATGGATGCGCGGGGGCTGAGTCAGGCCGAAACGCTCCTGGAGCGCGCTGAGGGCCTGCTCTGGCTTCATGCCGGCCATCGCAGAACGGACCGAGCCGCCCCCTACGCCCCGCAGCAGCACGCCTTCAGCGAGCATGGTGAAGCTTATCGTGCGCGCATCTTTCACGTGAATTGCGCCGGGTATAAACCGTATGGTGTCAGAGATCAGGCGCGTCCCCGGCGGCATCGCCTGGCGCAGCCAGGTCAAGGCGATCCGATCGGCTGCTGCGCCGTCCACCATCAAGCCCACACCCTGCACGCTCATGCTCAGGTATAGCTCAGGCGACACCTCGCCCACGAAAGGCGTGAAGGTGGGCGAAAGGGCCATGAAAGTGACCGAATCCGCGGGGACAAAGCTGCCCGGCTCCAGACGCTCGTTCAGCCGTTCGAACGCCTTCAGCTTCAGCTCATCGAACAGCTTTGCCTGCAGTTGCGTCTTGTCCTGCTCGGTCACGACGCCGACCTGGGCCATGGTCCCGCCGCTGAACGCCTCGTCGTTCGCCACTACGATTGACAGCGCCAACGCGCCCTCAACCTGGGTGATGGTGCCTGCGCGGACGTTGCCGCTGAGGCCCGGAAGCACCGCTTCTGCGGGCACGGTCGCGCGGCCCCCGGGAGCCAGGATGATGTCGGCAGTGGTAGCGAATCGCACGTTGTTGCCGGTGGCGGTCGCGACAACCGCGCCCAAGGGGATCGTGACCTCGCGGTTCGTCCGGTTCGCCATGACGACGCGGCCCGTGGCCTTAGCGGCCGGCTCGAACCGCCGGCCGGTGGTCGGCGCGCGAGCGTCGCCTGAGACCTGCGCGCTGAGCGCGCGGCCGGGCACGATGCCCGCGTTGGCATCGGCCACGGCATCCTGAATGGCTACCAGTGGCACGGTCACCTGCAGCGGCTCGGCGGCGGGAATCAGTGTGATGGTCGCCGAGGGGATCACCAACGCGAGCGCATAGAGCAGGCTGGCCGATAACGCCAACAGGTAGAGCGACAGACCAAGCGTCGCCCACCAGGGGCTCTGCCGGCGCACAAAGGCGCGCAAGAACGCGGCCGGCTGGAAACCGCTCGGCGAGCGCCTGCCCATGAGACCCGCGCCGAAGGGCGCCTCGGGCACGGCGGCGCCAGTGGGGGGCTGTCGCGAGGGGGCGGGCTGCGCGCTGCTGCGCCAGGGAACGCGTTCAGCCCACCACCGTATGCGAAAGGTGCTGATGCCTTCGGCGGCCGCCAACGTGCGCAGCCGGCCGCTTGAGGTCAGCAGCGCCACGCTCTTGCGCTGCGCGGCGGCCTCACGGCGCAAGATGCGCAGGTCAAGCGCATCGAGCGAGGACTTCGCGGGCACGACGAAGAGCACCCGCTCCCCGCGCGCGTTGCGCAGGCGGGATAGGATGCCTGGAAGGGTGTCGAGCTGAGTCAGCGTTACTGTTTCGAGCACTTGTCAGTATGTTTCGTCGCTGTGTGTCATTGTCTCTGTGCAAACTCGCCATATGCAGACGTCATGGGACAACCTCAAGGACGGATCCATCGCTCAGGCGGTAGATGCGGAAGTGTCCATCCACCGTGAACACTCTCCGCAACCGCCGACTTTCGGCGACGGCCATCAGCGAGGCGTCGGCCAGATCCATCGGGGCGTCCTGGTACTTCTCCATCAGCCTGACCGTGCGATCAACCTCTATGGGTGTCAGATCGTGCAGCGCCAACCGTCCAACCTGGCGCAGCTTCCAGAGCTCAGCCTGATACGGGTAGCCGCCCACCTCTCCCAGTAGATACATGGCTTCGGTGAAACAAGGCCAGGTCGTCAGGAGGACACCAGATGGCAGGCGCTTGGATGCAGCGACGCACGCTGCATGGTAGACGTCATCCCGATCCAGCAGCGCGACGAGCGGACCGGTGTCGGTGAGAATCACAGCCGGCCTTCTTGGCGCTTCTTCATCAGACCAGCGGAGAATTTTTTCCCGCTGTTCTCCGACATCTGCGCGCCGCCTGAGACATGCTCGCTGCTGGAGATCACACCGATGTGATCCGCCAGAAGATCAGCAAGAGTGCCCTGATCCGTCGGAGGGATTTCGGTCATGATCGAGGGCAGAAATCGCTCTCGAAGACAATCGCGCGCGATTCGCTCTGGCGTCGTGCCCTGTCTGCGCGCATGCTCAGTCAGCACGCGCGCGATTTCAGGTGTAAGGGTAATCGTCATGGTTTCCATGTTTGCATCCCTCGCAAGTTGACCCACCCAGGTCATCTCGTGAGCGATCGGCCCTCACGCTAACGTCTTGCGCACCCACTCTGGCACCTGGGCCAGCGCGTCCGGCAGCTTCGCCAGGTCGCGACCGCCGGCCTGGGCCAGCGAAGGCTTGCCGCCGCCCCCGCCGCCCACGACACGCGCCACAGCTTTGACCAACTCGCCTGCGTGCAGGCCGCGCTTGACCAGATCATCGGTGACGGCTGCGATCATCTGCGGCTTGTCGTCAATCGCCGTCGCCAGGACGACGACAGCCGTGCCCAGCTTGTTCCGCAGCCAGTCGCTCATTCCTCGCAGCGTCTCCACATCGGCGCCCGCGATCTCGGCCGCGACGACGGCCACATCCCGCACGCGCAGCGCATTGGCCGCCAGCCGATCGGTCTGCTGCCGCGCCAACTCGGAGCGCAACCGGCCGATCTCCTTCTGCGCGTTTTGCAGCTCGCTGTAGAGGTTGCGCACCCCGCGATCGAGTTGGTCCGGAGGCACGCGGAGGATCGCGGCCGTGTGATCCAACAGCCGCAACCGCGACTGCGCCAGCTCTTGCGCCTTGCGACCCGTCACCGCCTCGATGCGACGCACTCCTGCCCCAATGCTCTCCTCCGAGACGATGTGAAAGAAGCCGACCTGTCCGGTGCGATAGACGTGCGTGCCGCCGCACAGCTCTTTGCTGAACTCCTCGTTCTCCCAGCCGATCTTGATCACGCGCACTTCTTCGCCGTACTTCTCGGTGAAGATCGCCATGGCGCCATCGCTCACGGCCTGCTTGTAGGAGCTGTGAGCCACTTGCACGGGATAGTCGGCCAGGATCGCATCGTTGACCGACTGCTCGACCGCGTCCAGCTCGGCCTGCGTCAGCATCGCCGGATGGGTGAAGTCGAAGCGCAAGCGATCGGGTTCGACCACGGAACCGGCCTGATGCACGTGTTCGCCCAAGACATAGCGCAACTCGCTGTGGAGAAGGTGCGTGGCCGTGTGGTTGCGCATGATGTCCCAGCGGCGCTCCTCGTTCACCGTGGCCTGCGCCTGGTCGCCCGCCGCCGCGCTGCCCTTGGTGACTTCGCCAGCATGGACGATCAAGCCCGGCGCCGGCTGACGCACGTCATCCACGCGAATCGCCCAAACCGGTTCTTGCCCCCCAGCGGCATAACTGGCGATCACGCCAGTATCAGAGATCTGACCGCCAGCTTCGAGGTAGAAAGGCGTCGCGGCCAACACAACCTCGACCTTCTCGCCGGGCCTGGCGCTCTTCACTGTTGCGGCATCGCGCAGCAGCGCCACTACCGGCGCTTCCCATTCGGTATCCTCTGCGTAGAGAAGCCGGACGCCGGCCGGCGGCAAGAGGCCATCATCCTTCAGCGTGCGCAACAGTTCCGCATAGGTCTTAGCATCTGTGGTCTCTACGGCCCCAAACTGCGCTGCGGTGCGCGCACGCTCCTGTTGCTCGGCCAGCGCGGCCTGATAGCCAGCGATGTCCACGGTCATCTCCTGCTCGCGCGCCATATCCTGCGTCAGATCGAGCGGAAAGCCGTGCGTGTCGTACAGCCGAAACGCCTCGCGACCGGGGATCACATTCTGACCCCGCGCCTTCAGCAAAGCCATCAGCTCGCCGAGAAGGTCCATGCCGACGGTCAGGGTCTGACTGAAGCGACTCTCCTCCTGCTCGATGGCCTTGAGGATGAACTCGCGGCGGCGCACGAGATCGTCGTAGTGCTGGCCCATGATGTCAATGACCGTCTTGGCCAGCTCCCCCAGGAACGGCTGTGTGAAGCCCAACATGCGGCCATGACGCGCTGCGCGGCGCAGGATCAGGCGCAAGACGTAGCCGCGGCCCTCGTTGGCGGGCAAGACGCCGTCGCCGATCAGGAAGGTGACAGCCCGGACATGATCGGCGATTACGCGGTAGGAGATGCGTTGCACCTCGGCCGCTGCACCGGTCACCGAAACGCTGCCATTGCCGCCCAGCAACTCCCGCGTCCGCCGGATGATCGGGGTGAACAGATCGGTGTCGTAGTTGCTCCTGACGCCCTGGAGGACGCTGACGACGCGCTCGAAGCCCATGCCCGTGTCCACATGTTTTGCAGGCAGCGGCTCCAACCGGTCGTCTCTCGTGTGGTTATACTGGATGAAGACCAGGTTCCATAGCTCAGTAAAGCGCCGGCAGTCGCCGTTCACCCGGCACACATGGCCGGCCACGCCCTGCTTGTCACACGCATCCGCACCCCGATCGAGATGGATTTCGCTGCACGGTCCACACGGCCCGGTCTCGCCCATCTCCCAGAAGTTATCCTTCCGGCCGAAACAGCAGATGTGACCCGGCTGAATGTCGGTCTCGCTCTGCCAGAACGCCGCGGCCTCCTCGTCGCGGCCGAGATCGCCCTTGTCATCCTCAAACACGGTGGCCCACAGCCGATCCTTGGGCAGCCCCCACACCCCCGTCAGCAGTTCCCAGGCCCAACTGATCGCTTCGCGCTTGTAGTAGTCGCCGAAAGACCAGTTGCCCAGCATCTCGAAGAAGGTGTGATGGCTTGGAGAACGGCCAACGTCTTCCAGATCATTGTGCTTGCCGCTGACGCGCATCACCTTCTGCGAGTCGGCCACGCGGGTGTGCTCAGGTTCGCGCAGGCCCAGGAAGATCTCCTTGAACTGGTTCATGCCGGCATTGGTGAAGAGCAACGTCGGATCATCAACCGGCACGAGCGACGCGCTGGACACGATGGCGTGACCCTTGCGCTTGAAGAAATCCAAGTACTGCTGGCGGACCTCCGCGCTGGTCGGGATACGGTTCTGAGTCATGGAAACATCCTTTTCCATCAGATCAACAATCAAGACGCGCCGGAGTCTCCAGCGCGTCATCTGCCATTGTACGGCAAAGCGCGCCATCTGTCAAAGACTTCGACAGCCTATGGCCTTCCATACCTCGCGACATTTGCGCGATCGGCGATACTGTTTCAACACAGGGACGCAGAGCCGCAGGGGCGCAGAGAACGATTTGCCTTTGCGCCTTTGCGTCTTTGCGTTGGAGCAGTTCGGTTGCGGCAGGAGGCCGCGCCAGACTATCATCGCACGAAGAAGTTGACGAAAGAACCGGCGTGCAGTACGATAGCGCTGGCCGGCGCCCCGCCCTATGATCCAGGAGACCAACTTCGTGATAATCGTGCTTGGCGACATCGCCGTAGACATCGTGAGCCTGCTGCAGCGTCCCCTGATACGCGGCAGCGACGCAGCCGCAGAGGTGTGCGTCATGCCGGGCGGATCGGGCGCCAACGTGGCTGTCTGGCTGGCCCGGCTTGGCCAGCCCGTCACCTTCATTGGTCGCATCGGCGATGATCTCTTCGGCCGCTGGTTGGCCGACGACCTGGCCCGCGAGGGCGTGCTGCCCGCGCTGGCAGTGGATCGGCAGCGGCGTACGGGGATGATCCAGGTGCTGGTGGAACCCGATGGCGAACGCACCATGGTCCCCGATCGGGGTGCGAACGCCCATTGGCATGAAGAGGACGCATCTGAGGATCTGATCGCGGCCGCGGACCTGCTGCACATCGTGGGCTACGTGCTGTTGGATGCCGCCAGCCGGCGAGGCGCGTTGCAGGCGATGGCGCACGCTCGCCGCCATCATGTGCCCATCAGTCTGGATCCTAGCACGCATGCGGCCCTGGTCGCCGAGACGCCTGCCCGCTTCTGGCAGATGGTGGGGCCGGTGGACCTGCTGCTGCCCAACCGAAGCGAGGCGCAGACGCTCGCGGCGACGACTGACCTGGACGTCGCGCTCGCGGTCCTTCGCGGTCACGCTCGCGTCGTGGCCATCAAGCTCGACCGCGACGGCTGCCTGGCGCGGACCGCCGCCGGTCGCTGGCGCGCAGCGGCGCCGCCAGCCCAGATCGTGAATGCGACGGGCGCGGGCGACGCCTTCAACGCCGCGTTCATGGCCCGCTGGCTGCGCGATGGCGATGTAGCGGCGGCGTGCCGGGCCGGAGTGGCGTTGGGGACCTATGCCGCTACGTTGCCAACGACGCGCTGAAACCCACCAAGCGCCGGCGCCACGGCCAGTGAAAACGGGACGCGGACAAGCGCTGATGGTTTTCTTCTCCGCGTTTTTCCGCGTTCATCCGCGTCCGCGTCCTATTTTCAAGACAGCCATCTGGGTGCAAAGTATGGTTGACACGGCGGCGGTCTGCGTGTAGAATGCACATTGTGATTCGCGGCGCGGCGCTGATGGTACCAGCGGTCGCTGTCCACCACGGGGGGTCTCATGCTGACAAATCTGGCGCGCACCTGGGGCGACCGCCTCATTCATCCCTTTGTCCGCGTTCTAGGCAACCTCGGCTTGACGCCGAATGCCGTGACGATTCTCGGATTCCTGCTCACGGCTGCCGTTTCGGGCATCCTCGCCGCTGGTCACCTGCAGGTGGCGGGCGTCCTGCTGATCATCACACTCGGAATTGACGCGCTTGACGGCGCCCTGGCGCGCTCAATGAACCTCGTCAGCCGCTTCGGGGCCTTCCTCGACTCGACCCTGGATCGTTGGGCCGAAATCTTCCTCTATGGCGCGCTCATCTGGCACTACCTGGCAGTGGGACACGAAACCGCAGTCTTGCTGGCGACGGCCGCGATGGCCGCCTCGCTGATGGTTAGCTATACGCGCGCGCGCGCCGAAGGGGTCGGCTTGAAGTGCAAAGAAGGCCTGCTGACTCGCTTCGAGCGCCTGGTGATCCTGATCGGAGGGCTGCTTCTCAACCAGGTCGTCTGGGCGCTTTGGATCATCGCGGTGCTGGCCGGATTGACCGCCTTTCAACGCATTTGGGTCACCTGGCAGGCTGATCGCCTGGCGCATTGAACTAGGACAAAGGTCTTGCTTTGACGATGTTCGGGCTAAACTGGTTATTCTGCGCGTTATCTTTTGTCGCCTCGTCCGTCATGAGAGGTGAAGAGGGACGCGCGGAACCGCCGGATCAGCCGGAGCTGCTCGAGCGAGCCAGCCGGGCCGACCCCACGGCACTGACGATCCTGTACGATCAGTACGTAGACAAGATCTACAGCTACGTCTATCATCGGGTAGGTCAGGCGCAATTGGCTGAGGACTTGACCGGCCAGGTGTTCATGCGCATGTTGGAGGCCATCCGAAGCGGCCGTGGCTGGCGCACATCTTTCTCTGGCTGGCTCTACCGGATCGCTCATAACCTGGTCATTGACCACTATCGCCGACGGCAGCGAGCGACATTCGTCGAACTGGATGAGGCGCCGCCTCTACCGACATCCGAGGCAGACCCCTTCCAGGCCGTCCAGGCGCGATTGGACAACGAGCGCCTGCGCAGCGCCCTGACCAAGCTAACCGAGGAACAGGCGCAGGTGATCACCTTGCGCTTTCTCGAGGACTTGAGCATCGCCGAGGCAGCGGAGATCATGAACAAAACCGAGGGCGCCATCAAGGCGCTGCAGTACCGGGCTGTTCTGGCCCTCCGCCGTTTTATGCAGCCATGAAACGATCCACCGACGAGACCCTGGCCCTGGCACTGGATGACTGCTACGAACGCCTGGCAGCCGGCGAGAGCGTCGCCGCGTGCATGGAGAGGTATGCCGAGCACGCGGGCGAGCTCCGTCCGCTCCTGGGTGTGCTGACAGCAGTCATGAGCCAGCGCGCAACTCCGCTGCGGAGTCCGCAGGTCGCTGCCCGCGCACGGGCTCGCTTCATCTATGCAGCGAACCAGTTGCGCAATCAGCCTGCCAGCCTGCGCGACCGGCTGGCGACCTGGTGGGCCGAGGTGGCTGCGGGTTTGGCCGGCCCGCGGCTGGCGCCCGCGGGGCTGTGGGCGGTGCTGCTCTCCTTCGTCTTGGTGGGCGCGCTGTTCGCTGGCGCGGTCACCGCCTCCGCAGATGCCCTGCCCGGCGACCTTCTCTACCCGGTCAAGTTGGGTGTGGAACAGGCGCGTCTGGGGTTGACGCTCGATCCGGCCATGCGGTCGGCCCTCAGCGAGCAGTTCGATCAGTGGCGCATCCGCGAAGCTCAGGCCGTGGCCGAACAGGGACGCATCGTGACTGAGTTGCAGTTGCGCGGGGAAATTGAGGCGTTGGGCGCCGATGAATGGCTGATTTCAGGTCAGCGCGTCATCATCACCGAAGAGACGGAGATCGTGGGCGCGCCGGCTGTCGGCGCACGCGTCGAGGGGACGATGGCTGCGCGTGGCGATGGCGCGTTCGTGGCGCGCCAGATCAGAATCAAACCCGGACAGCGGAGCAGCCGCGCGCCGGCGCCGACTGCCACACCGCCCCCCGCGCCGACGCCGACTCCGCTGCCATCATCGCCGCCGACAGCCACGGCCACGGCTGCGCCGAGCCACACGCCGGTGGTCAGCGCGCCGGCGGCCGCGCCAGCCGCCACCGAGACCGCTTCGCCCACGTCCACGCCGACGAGCAGCGCTACACCTACCCGCACGCCGACCGCCACGCCGACCATCACGCGCACCCCGACAGCCAGCCCGACGCTGGCGCTCATGCGGACGGCGCACTTCGTGGATGAGTTCGTCCACTCGATCAACGGCAACGTGTGGCAGATCGGCGCGTGGATCGTCGTAATTGAGCCTGAAACACGCATCATAGACAATCCGACCGTCGGCGATCAGGTCTCTGGCGCAGCGTGGGTCTACGCGGACGAGACGTATCACGCCATCGAAATCCGCAAGACCCCCAAGCCAGTGCAGTTCGGGTTCACAGGCATCGTGCGCTCCATCCAGGGCAATGTCTGGACGGTGTTCTCCGATCCCATGACGTATGTCTTCTTCACCGGTCCGGATACGCGCATTGGGCCGGGGATCGGGGTGGGAACTCATGTGAAGGTGGATGCCGAACAGCGTTCGACCGGCGTCTGGGCGCGCGAGATCAGCGCCATCCACCTGGCCGAGCGGCACATCAGCGGCTACATTCTCTCCCAATCGGGCGGCCTGTGGAACGTCAGCGGCCGGATGGTGCGGGTTGACGGCGAAACCCAGATCGAAGGCAATGCAGTCGTAGGCAGCTATGTTGACGTGCGCGGGCTCGAGCAGCCAGACGGAATCTTGCTGGCAAAGCACGTCTTCGTCCACCCGGCGACGGCCACGCCCACCGCTACCCGGCCGAGCACAGCCACGCCCACCGCGCCAGTTCCGACGGCCACGCCGAGCAAACGCAGGTAGGTCAGACAGAAGACGAGTTGAGGTTACAGTCACGAGGCGGCTCATGAAGGCGAAGAGGCGTATCCAGTCAGCCTATCTCACCGCAGGTGTGGTGGTTGCGACGGCCATGCTCACGGTCCTGGTCGTGGCCTGGGCGCAGCCGATCCGTGCGAGATCGGCGCAGGCGGCGACCCAGATGCCTGCGCAAGTGAGCTTCGAGCACTATCTGTTTGACGTTGGTTCTGGCAAGTGGGTCATTGGCAACACCACGGTGCTGGTGGACGCACAGACGCAGGTCGTCCAGGAGTATGGCCCGGCCGAACGCGGCGCGTGGGTGAAAGTCTGGGCGACGCAGACTGAGGCCGGCGGATTGCACGCCGACATGATCGTGGTGCTGCGACCCAAGGGCCAGCGCAGTCCGCCGATCCAGTTCACCGGCCGGCTGGCCAAGATGTCAGCGGATGAATGGATCGTGGACGGTCGTTTGTTCAAGATCGCGGGTGCGATCCTGCCAGAGCCGCTGCCTGAAAAGGACTGGCTGCTCTGGGTGGTGGCCGAACAGCGCAGCCTGGATCTATATGCCCTTTTCGTGCGCGTAATCGCCCGATCTGCAGACGAAGTGCCCAGGGAATTCGAGGGCGCACTGGCGAGCTATAAGGCAAGCGAGGCTGGTCAATGGTGGAATATCGGCAGCCACAGCGTGTGGATCACCAAGACGCTGCTGCCTGCAGGGGAGCCGCCTGTTGGCAAGGAAGTCGAAGTGAGAGCCGTCTACGACGATGCAGGGACCTTGACGGCGGAGGCGTTGCGCGTTGTTGAAGGGCCTTCGCCGATGCAGGTCAATGCGCTGGTCGCCCACATCAGCCAGCAAGCTGACGGCGCGCAGGTATGGAACGTTATCGCCTTCGGGAGCAATGCAGAAAGCGAGCCGATCGCCAGCGCGGTGCATGTCAGCCGGAACACCATGGTGGACGAAAGCCGAGCCACGGCGCGCGCCGGCCAATGGGGCGAGGTTCACGGCGTGCCGATCGGAACCGGCCTCTATCAAGCCGACGTGATCCGGCTAGAGCAACCCGTCTTGATCACGGTGTCCGGCAACATTCGGAAGCTGACCAGCAAGTCGGCGAACGGCGCGTGGTTGTGGATTGACAACCGCCAGGTTTGGGTCGCCGCTCAGAAGACGCCTCCCGCTGGCCTGCGCATGGATGAGCCTGTGGTCATCCGAGGCCGGCTGCTGGGCAATGGCGTGATCTGGGCCGATCAAGTGCAGGTGCAGAAGAACGCGGCGCCCTGAGGGGACGTGATCCGGCCCCCATGCGCCGGATGAGGATACAAGCGTGATACATCCGCATGGACGCTGGCTTAGGCTTATCATCGGCCTGTTTGCGCTGGCAGCGCTGGCCGCTGTTTCGACGCGTTCAGAGGGTGTCGCGGCCGGCGCGGGCGCGATGCCATGGAGCGCGCCCACTGCCATAGCAGTTGGATTGGCGCAGGCTGGCCGGCCTGCCCTGGCCTACACGTCTAACAGCGCTGAACATGCTGTGTGGGGATCGAACGGCAATCTCTTCTACGCTCAACGTGCGGCTGGCGGCGTTTGGAGCAGCGCAACATGGGTGGCAGCCGGCGGAGAGCCCGCCCTGGTCGTCGGCGAATACGATGTGCTGCATCTCTTGTTCAGCAACCAGTTCATGGGTAACTATGATATCTACTACGTGTACCGAGATAGCGCCGGCTGGTCGCTGCCGATCAATGTCTCCAATACTTCCGGAGTCTCACAGCAGCCCGCGCTCACCCGGTCCGCCGATGGCAAGCTGCACGCCGCCTGGTCTGACAACACATCCGGCGACTGGATGATCTATCACGGCGTCTGGGATGGCAAATTCTGGAGCAGCCACCCGGTTGCCAGCGCCCGCGGCCAGTCTTCGGCGATCGCTGGCGCGACCAACGGTCGCATCTTCGTGGGATGGCAGACGCAGTCGCCCAGCAATACCAATCCGCAGGGCGTCTGGGCGATCTTCTTGACCGAGTTGCAGGGACAGAACTGGTCCATGCCGACGAATATCTCCAGCCGGCTCGACCTGAATGCCATGGGCGTGAAACTCGTGACCGCAGCAGATGGCCAGGCGCATCTGGTCTGGGTGGACGAGAGCCGCCGCGTGCGCTATGCGTACGGTCAAGGCGCCCATTGGTCGGCGCCCACGACGGTATCGGATGACGGGACAGAAGCGCGTGGGCCAGACCTGTTGGTTGAAGGCGGTCAGGCCCTTCACATCGCTTGGGATGAAGGCGCCGTGGCGCGCGTCGTATCAGTGCAGGCTGGCGCGACCGCCTGGCCCAAAGCCGAGGTGGCTGCCATGCAATTGGCCAGTCTGCGCCATGTGACGCTGGCAGCGTCGCCGCGCGGCGATCTATCGGTGGGCTGGGTACAAAGCGACCCCCAGGAGACGGGCGTCTATGAGAGCCGCCGGAGCATGATGTTCCCGTGGCGTCTCTGGCTGCCGATGTCCATCAGATAGTGTAGGGGCGCCCCCCCTTGCGAAAGCAAGCAGCCCGGTCCGTTGGGCCAGGCTGCTTTTTTTGCACCTTTGAGAGGCTTATGGCCGAGGTCATCTTCCTGGGCACCGCAAGCGCGCTGCCCACTCTCACCCAAGAGAATAGCTATCTCGTTCTCAGCGGCGACGAACACGCGACGTTAGTTGACTGCGCGGGCTCGCCCTATCGCCAGTTGCTCCAGGCGGAACTCGATCTCAGACGTCTGGACAGCCTGATCCTGACGCACTTCCACCCTGATCACGTCTACGGCCTGCCCGCACTGCTCATTGCGCTCTGGCTGACAGGTCGCTCTGCGCCTCTCCATCTGCATGCCACAGCCGAGGTGTTGGCATCCGCGCAGCGATTGATTGCACTATTCCAACCTGAGAAGTGGCCAGGGATGTTAACCTTGCATCCGCACGTCATTCCTGACAAGCCAGGCGCAGCGGTGCTGGCGAACTCCGACTTCGAGATCATGGCCGCGCCGGTGCGTCACATCATCCCCACCATCGGGCTGCGCGTGGTAAATCGGCGCTCAGGCGCGGCGCTGGCCTATTCGTCAGACACAGAGCCGTGCGCGGCCGTCTCGCTCCTCGCAGGGCAGGCAAGCTTGCTGATTCACGAGGCGTCTGGGGCTACAATGGGGCATTCCACAGCAGAACAGGCGGGGAGAATCGCCCAGGAAGCCGGCGCAGAGCGACTCGTGCTGACCCACTACGACTCCGCAGAGACGCCGCCGGCAATCCTCCAACGTGAGGCCAGAAAGACCTTCACCGGCCCTATCCATGTAGCGCAGGACATCGATCGCTTCACATGGTAGCGATCAATCCATCCCGTTCTGGCGCACCCATCGCCGCCCCTCGAAGACCAGGCCCCCGCGCAGAAGCTCTTGGCGGATCGTCTCCGCGCTGATCTCTGGCATGACGCCGCGACGGATCAGTTGAGAGCGGAGTCGCTGCAACGACCACACCTCGAAATCCAGTCCCAGCGCATCCGGCTCGCTCGTCGCCAATGCCACGATGGCCTCGCGCTGGTCTTCGTCAAACAGGCGCGGCCGGCCCGGCGAGCGCCGCGGGTACAAGCCTTCGATGCCCAGACGATTGAAGCGATGGATCCATTTACGAACGTTGATCGGGTGTAGCTCGACGGCTGCGCTGATCTCATGAACTCGCTGGCGTCTGGCTGACAGAAGCACGATCCTGGCGCGCTTGGACAGTTCCCCATCCATCGCGGAGCGCGCCAGGCCCTCCAGCCGCCTCTGATCTTCTCCCGTCAATGTCCTGACATAGAGCGCCATGTTTCCCCTCCCCAGACAAGGCAGTCTGACGGCAGCACTGCGAATATAGTCCCTGTATTTAGAGGACGCTCTGTCAGGACAAAAGTTACGTGGGCAAAAACGAAAGCCCCCGACGAAAGTCGGGGGCTGGGCAGAATATACTCTGCGTGGTCGCGCTCAGCAGTGGCCTGGTCGGGCGCCATTGGCCGTCAACGCGTCACATAGGCGATGTAGACAACACCAGAGGATGCGGTTCCCGCTTGCGGCCCGAACTGCTCTCCGGTCTCGATATTCTCCACCCAATACCAATAGGTTTGACCGACCAGCACACCGGTATCTTCGAGCCGAAACGTGAACAGGTTGGCGGCCGCCGGCGTCCCGAACACCGGTTGCGCCGTGATGTTCTTCGGCGTGGCAGTGGGGCTAGGGGCCCGCAGCACGCGCCACCCCTGGTCGGGCTGGCCGCCGCTGATCTCCCAGGCCACCACCAGTTGTTGGCGCTGCGGCATCACAGACATGGCCTGTAACGTCATCCCCGTCGGCACAACAAAGCCGAAGTCGGTGATGCTGGCCTGCCCATAGGCTAACACAACGGCCTTCTGGGTGGGAGTGGTGCTCAGATAGCCCTGGGGCGTCGTGGCGCGCACCGTGTAACTGCTCACCGTCAGACCCGTGAAAGCATATGCGCCATCCGCTTGCGTCGTCGTCTGACCTACCACTTCGCCCTGGGCGTTGGCGATCTGGATGCTGACGCCCGCGACGCCTTGCGTTTCATTCAGATCACGGCTGCTGTTGCCGTTTTGGTCAATCCATGCGAAGCCACTGATCACGCCGCTCGGCGGCAGGCTCGCCTGCGCCTGAAGTGCTGCGGCATAGGCGTCCACCTGCCCATAGCCGAAGTAGTCGTCGCGACCAGCCGCGCCCAGGTCCATAGCTGTCTTGGTCAGGATGTCGGTAACCTGCAGAGCAGTCAGCGTTGGATTGATCGAGAGCACCAGTGCGGCCACCGCCGCAGCGGTCGGCGCAGCCATCGAGGTGCCGCTCAGGAATTGATACGTCGAGCCGGCCGCGGCGCTCCAATAGGTGCTGTAGACAGTGGCGCCGGGCGCCGACACCGCGATGTAGCTACCGTAGTTCGAGAGGGTCCAGCGCGTGTTGTTCGGCGCGGTGGCCGCCACGGCCAGCACACCCGGATAGGCCGCCGGATAGAATGGCTGGTCCGTGGCCGCATTGCCAGCCGCCGCCACTACCAGCGCCCCGCGGCTCTGGGCATAGGCGACCGCCTCGGCGATGGTCTGCGATGGAGTGATGCCGCCCAGGCTGAGGTTGATGATGGCCGCGCCCTGGTCGGCCGCGTAGATGATGCCCGCGGCTACGTCGGCCCATGTGCCCTGGTTGGCGCCGTTCAGCACCTTGACGGGCATGATCTTGACGCCTGCCGCGATGCCGGCAATGCCGATGCCGTTGTTCAGCCCGGCAGCGATGATCCCGGACACATGAGTGCCATGCCCCTGATCGTCGATCGGCGCATTGTCCTTGTTGACGAAGTCCCAACCCACGACATCGTCCACCAGACCGTTGCCATCATCATCCACGTTGTTGGCAGCCACTTCGCCGGAATTGCTCCAGAAGATTCCCGCCAGATCAGGGTGACTGAAGTCTATGCCGCTATCTACGACCGCCACCAAGATGCCGGCCGAGCCGCGCGCAACATCCCACGCCAGGTCGGCCTTGATCTGTTGCGGCGCGTACACCTTATTCCGATCGCTAAAGTAGGGATCATTGGGGATGAAGGCGCCCGCCACCAGCCCGTTCGGTTCGACCCACAGAACTGCCGGATCATCGCGAAGCTGGCCGAGCGTAGTCGCCATCTTCTCCGTGGAGGTCTTCAGCAGCGCTACCCGCACGCGGTCAGTTTGGGCAACAGACCGGGGCTGGCCGACCAACGCGGCGCTTGCCGGCGCAAGCCAGGCATCAGCGCGCACCCCAACGAGGATCTCGCCGGCATGCGCGGCGCTCGTCTGCCCGGCCGCCCAGGCCGACGCAGGCAGAGCCGCGAACAACACAGCGGTGGCGATAAGAATACAAATCAGGTGGCGGATGGTCATCGTGTATGGCTCCCAGAGCATGCAGGCTTTGTTCTCGGCGTTCGCCGCCTGCTCCGAGCCTATTATGACACCCGCGCCTCCTTCACTCAATGGGAAAAAAGTCCCCGACTGAACAGAAAAAGCCCACGGAAAAACCGTGGGCCAGATCGAACGTGCTCAATCTCGGTTGGGCTGGAATCGCCGTTCGCTTCCACCAGCCAGGCGAACGGCCGCATCAGACGATAGGCTGCGCGACACGTTGCCGTCTCAGCAACGCCTGCACCCGCGCGAGCAGCTCGCGATGGTCAAAGGGCGCCAGAATGTAGGCATCGGCGCCAGCCTGGTAAGCGCGCAGCACATCATGGCGCGCTGCGCCATGTAATACGACAAACACTGGCACACTCAGACGGGTGCGCCACCGCTCACAGAGACGATAGCCAGGGCCGTTGGGCTGGCTGACATCAAAAACCACCATCCGATAGAGCTTGCCTAACGCCTCAAGAGATTCGCCTGGGCTGGCGTCGCGAAAATCCACCTCGTACCCACCGTTCTTCGCCAGCGGCGCCAGATCCCGCTTGGCCCTCTGAGGATCCTCCGCCACGCAGAGAACCCGTCCGCCTTCCAGCGGCTCAAGGAGTGGGGGCCGAGCAACCGATCGCGGCGTCGGTTCGGTATAGATACGCACGTGCCGTTGTTCTTCGACCATAGCAAACCTCTCGCCTGGCAAACTGCTGAACGGGCTTCTCATTACACCAGGAACAGACTCAATATGCTGAGATGAGTATACGGTTTTTGGACATCCCAGTCAACAGCCTAACCTTACGGTTTGCTTACGGAATGATATAACCTTTACCGGTTCCTGGTTGTGGTCTCCCGACGACCGGTAGGAAAGAACGTTTCGCCTCCACGATCTGCAGCACGTAGCTGAACGGCGACGGGAAAGCGAGCGGCGTAATCATCAGGTGATAGTCACGGCTATCGGGCGCCGTCCAGATGATCTGCGAAAGCCTCTTCTCTGGCAGGCCATCCATGTTCTTGGCGACTAGCCGACGGTCGGCGTCCCACAACGAGAGCGCAGTCTCCGCGCCTTCGCTTTGGCTGACGACGCGCACGATGTAGGTGACTCCGCCGCGCGGCCGAAAAACGAGCCAATCCTGATCGGTCCAGCTCAGAAGATTGCGCCAGTCGTTGGCCAGCGGCAGGCTCACCCGATGCGCTTGCGCAGGACTATCGTCCGGCTCGTAGGCATCGGGAATCAGCACGGTGATCCGGCCCGGCTCTGCAACGTTGTTGCCCAGATCGGGGTCGGTCCAGACCGCGCCTATCGTTCCAGCCACGAGCCAGAAGGCGTGCTGCGGCTGAAGCGCCAGTGGGATCCGGCCGCTGACGATGATCTGGCCGAAATCGCCGCTACGAAGGGGCGCGATGTCCCAGACATAAGCGGCGCTGGGGCGCAGCGTCGCGGCCGCGCCGTTCTGCACGACTTGCACATCGTCCAGCAGCGCCGGCGTGGGTAGAGTCAGGCTGATGCCGCTGGATGCACCAGGGCCATAGTTCAGGAACGCCAGGGTGAAAGTAACGCGCTCGCCCGGCGCTGTCGGGTTGGCGGCCTGCGTGACCTGCTTGATGCGCAGATCGCCAGGCAGGAGCGCAGCGGTGAAGGGGCCGGCGCGATTGTCGCTGTAGTCTGTCTCCGGCCAGTGCCCGGCGATAGACATGGTGGCGCTGAACGGCAGGTCGGCTGCGGCAATCTCCCAGGCGACACGGCCAGTGACCGTGATCTGCCCCCTGGCGCCGGCTGCGAGCGCCGGCAGACGCCAGCTCAACGCTGTGCTGGCCTGCTGCACGAGGGTTGGGTCGCTGCTCGCCCACGCGACAGACGTCATGGCGCCAGGCAGCGTCAGCGTCAGCGCCACGTTCTGCACCTGCACCTGCCCGAAGTTGCCATAGCTCAAGGTGTAAGTGACAGGGTCGCCCAAGGCGAGCGGTCCATCTGGTCCGGCGCCGGTCACGCTCAACTGCGCCAGCGGCAAGCCGATGCGCGTCGTCGGATCGCCAAACAACACGTAGGTTTCGAGCAGGTCCTCGAAACGCAGAGCGCCGTTGGGAAAGCGAGCGTTGACAAAGAGGTTGAGCTTCCCCGCGGTCGTAGCCGGCCCCAACAGCACAACCCCGCGATTGAACACCGCATCATAGAAGCCACGATGCAGGTAGTCATGCCCGCTGGCGACCCCCAGCCCCGTAGGCGACCAGCTTGCCAACGCACCGCGGCCATGCAGCCGCACCACGCTCTCGCCCAGGCTGGGGAACCGCGGATTATGAAAGGAACCTTCGAGCTCTAGTTTCGGCTAACTTCAAATTGGCCGTCCCCCCGAACCTGCGGTAAACTGGCCGGGTTGTTGATTCCATGGCGGAGGCGTGGTCGAATGAGTGAACAGACATCGCAGATGATGGCGTTATTGTGCAGTGTGGTGCGGTCCGTCCCGGTGGGCACCAATTTGGCGCTGTTGCACCTGCTCTGGATGCTGGTCAGCGGCCAGTTGTTGCTCAGTCGGGGGGCTGTCATCCCGGGCTTGGCCCAATTGGGTTTATCCGAGCGCGCCGTCCGGCGGGCGTGGCAGGCTTTACGGCAAGGCGGGTGGTCGATCGGCCAACTGTTGGTCAACTGGGAAGCGGCCCTGCGCAGCGCTGGGCAGTGGCAAGTCCGCTATCATAGCGGCTACTGTGCGGTGGCGGTGGACACCACCGGTTTCCGGCGGCCTCGGCTCCAGAACTGTCCGAGCCAGCACTACGATCATGAAGCGGGCAAAGCCTTGCCGGCGATCGTGCTCGGCATCATCGGGCGGGTGGGGCAAGTCGGCAAACAGCGCTTGCTCTTGCCCTTGGGCCTGCTGCGCGTCGACCCCGCCCAGCCAACGGAAGACGGGCTGATCCAGACCCTGATTACCCTGGCCCACGACATCCTGAAGCCCCAGGATGTGTTGGTCAGCGACGGCGGCTTTCCGTTGGCGGTGATCCAGACCGCCAAGGTGCCGCGCTACGTCGCCAAACAAGCCCGCAATATGACGGCCCGGCGGGACACACCGCCGGAATATGAAGGGACAGGCCGACCCGCGGAGCGCGGCGTCCTCGTGCGGCCGCTGCCACGCACCTACAAAGACCATACGCTGGCGGCCACCGCCCCGGATCGCAGCGAGGAATGGCAAGAAGACGGGGTCACAGTGCGGGCGGAGATCTGGGACCGCTTGGTACTGAGTAGCACCCGCGCGGACGCGTTTGCGGAGGCCCCGCGCTTCACCGTCATCGTGATCCATGATCCGCGCTTTACCAAGTCGCTCGTGCTCGCGACTAACCTGACGCTGGCCGCGCAGACCGTGCGCGCCCTCTACCGCGATCGCTGGCCGGTCGAGCAAGTGCCCTTGGCGGCCAAACAAATGCTCGGGGCCGTGCGCGCGTTCGTCTTTGCCAAGGAAACCTGTCAGCGCTTGCCCGAACTGGCCTTGCTGGCGGGCGCCATCCTGTCGTATGCGGCGGCCTGTTTGCCCGCCATTCCCACCGGCTTCTGGGATCGCCACCCCCAGCCCACGCCCGGCCGGCTGCGGCGCTTCCTGGCACGGGGCGGATTTCCGAGTGATTACCCGTTGCCGCCTGAAATTCGCCAGAAAGCCTCGGTCACGGACCATTTGCCGAAGGGATCCAGCCTGTTTCGGCGGGTCAAAGGCTCCGCGGCGCCGGGATAAGGCCCGTTTCAGGGCCGTTGGACAACCCAATTCACGTTCTGAAGACCTCGCCGCGCTGACGAGGCCCTCGGTGCTGCCCGCCATACCTTCCGGACAGTATTCTGCCCGGAAGCCGGTTAGCCGAAACTAGAGTTCGAGACAGGTCATCGGCAGCATGATCGGGTAGAAGCTGCCGTTGGCGACCTGCGGCAACGTGTTCACGCCGAACAGAAACTCGCCGGCCCAGTTGCTGATGGAGCTATGTCCCACGTAGTTAAAAAGCAACGCGCCCTGGTTGAAAGCGTCCAGGGTCGCCTGCTGCGCGCGCGTGGCCTGGCTCACCGGATAGGCGGCCGTGCCCAGATAGATCTTGTGAGCCACGAATTCCGGCGGCAGATGATCGGCCACCACATCAGAAAGCTGGTCGAAATACCCGGCGTTATCGGGGTTGTCTGCCACGAAGACCGCGCGCATTCGCCAGGCGCCAGGCGCCGGATTCGTCTCATAGGCGATCGTCTTGTCCACCATGGCGGTCAGCTCGGCCAGGCTGGTGACCGGGAAGCGCCCCAGATGCATATCGGGCATGGCATCATCGCCTACGACCGCCACATAGCGATTGTCGGCCGCAGTCTCCCCCAACACCGGATCCACATAGGCCAGAAAGGGTGGAATGAAGGTGCGCTTGCCATAACCCTCGTTGTTCAGGAAGTCATAGGTTCCACTGCCCACCAGCAGGACATAGGCGGCCGCAGGCGGAGGCCAGTGAAAGTAGGCGTGCTGAAGAAAGGCGCGAATGGCATGGGGATCCAGCAGTCCGCCGCTGAACTCGTCGTAGTTCTCTTGCACGTCAATGACCTGACCCCGCAGACCCTGGCTACGCCGCAACTGCGCCAGCGCCTGAACCCCCGCCAGGAAGTCAGCGTGAGCGATGATCAGCAGATCAGCCCCTGCCGCCGGAGAGCGCAGACCAGATGGCTGATCGGCCGCCAGCCCTGGCGGAGAGCGCACGGCTGTCCCGCCGGCCGCGTAGTAGGCGCCGGCCGGCGCGGCATCGGTCACGCGCAACGCGTAGCGGGCGTCTGTTCGACCCACGGCGCCGCCGATGAGCCGGACGGGCGTAAGGGGGTCGCTTACGTCATAAAGCAGTACATCGGGCGATGACCACCCCGTCAGACTGAAGATGCCTGGCCCAGGATCAGGCGTGAAGGCAAGCCGATCGTGCATCGCGTCGAAGCTGCGCCGATAGGTCAGGGTGAAATGGTTCAGCCATGTGTTTTCCCAGGGCTGGTTAGTGTAGTCGCGCGCGCCGGTGTCGCCAGGAGTGTAGAGCGTCAGGGTATTGCCGCCAAGCTGCAACAACGACTGATCGAAAGTGAAGGCGGCCAGGGCCTGCACCGCGCCGCTGAAGTAAACGTCGCCGACCAAGACGCCATTGATGTAGATTCGCGAATGGTGGTCGGGAACGACGCGGGGGTCGGCTGAGCCGCCCCATAGATCCAGCGTCAGGCTCACCGCGCCCGTCGACAAGGGGTTCTCGACCGTAAAGGCCGCGGTGAAAGTGAGCACCGAGCCGCGGCTGAGCACATAGGTCTGGCCCCAGTACCAGTGATCCACGCCGGATGCCGCGGGCATGATGCTGCGATAGATGCGATCCTGCTCGAAACGCTGTGTGTGTGGAAAAGAGTCGGCCGGCGTATCATTCGTCGGCGACACATCGCGCGTGGTCATGCGGCGGCCGGCTGCCCGGCCCACGACCAGCCAGAGGGTGTTGGCGTCGGTGTAGAAGCTGCGCACGGAGCGCGCGTAGAAGCGAATCACGTCGCCGGGATCGAACCGGCCATCGGCCTCGCCGGTCACCTCAACGGCCAGCTCGTTATCCCCCTCGTAGACCTGAAGAGTACGTGGATCAAGACCGGTCAGCGGCACGCCAGCCGCGAGCAGATCGGCGTAGCCTAGCCGATAGATGCCGGTCTCGCGCAAGGTGATCCGATAGCGCACGGCGTCCAGCGGCAGACCCACGGCCGCGACCTCTGGCGTGGGTGGGTTCGCGCGCCAGAGCGCGGCCTGCGCCGGGTTGGCGACAACCTGAGCGATCAGCGCATCGAAGCCGCCCACATCCGGCCGCGCGGCGGCCGGCGGCGTTGGGGCGGCGCCGGCGAAGCTCACTCGCACGCGCATATAGCTGATGTGGCGCAGCTCGGCCGTGGCGGGCGTATATTGCAGAGGGTAGATCGTCAGTCGCGCCAGACGCACATCCCGCACATAACCCGCTTCCTCGATGGTCGCCAGGGTCGCAGGGTAAGCCCCGAGAGAACGGTAGGCGGCGGCATCACGCGCGAACACCTCGTTCAGACCGGTCGCGCGCGTCAGATCGGGCTTTCCCGTTGCAGGGTCCACGGGCGCATTCGGCGTCAGTGCAGCCACAGGATAGACCGGGTAGGCAAGTCGCCCGCGGCTTTCAGATACCACCTCGACCTCCACAGCGAGGCCGGCGCCTGGGGGCGCAGCCAACAGGATGCTCTTGGCGGGCAGATCCGGGAAGCCCGGCCGATCGCCGGCGTCGAAGCCCGCGACGCTCAGTCGCGTGTAGTCAGCGCCATCATCGCCAACAACTGTGTCAACGTGATACGCAGGGACCACCACCTCCAGGGTCACGCCCTCCTCTGACGCCGAGAGCACGCGCGTCGTTGGTTCGGAAGCTGCTGTTTGAGCCAGGGCTGCACGCCACCCGCCCAACATCAGCCAGCAAGCTGCCAGAGGCAGGACCGCCAGCCATAACCATCTCGCTCTGTTCTGTCCAGTCATCGCATCACCCGTAGCCCATAGCCGAGTCCGAAACCCGTCGCCGGTCTCGCGATCCAACAAACTTTATTACATAAGACGCACGCCCACGTCAAACGTCACGTCCAGCCAGGCAGGAGGTTGCAGGCCATCCCCCAGCAACACTGAGACTGTCGTTGCCAAGACAGACGCCTCAAGTGCGAAACCCGGCCATACATGACCCCTGTCATTTTGACGCGGGCGCCTCCATGTTATCATATGATGCCAGATAGGTCTATTACGGCACAAGCTCCGTCATTTCACCACACAACTACATGGAGGCTGGAAACCGATGAAGCGTCTGACCCCTGTACCGAGCGATCTGGAAATCGCCCAGGCCGCCGAGATGAAGCCGATCCTCGAGATCGCCGCGTCCCTCGGCCTCGACCCCGACGACCTGGACTTGTATGGCAAGTACAAGGCCAAGATCCATCTGGATGTCCTCGACAAATTCAAGGATCGGCCGCAAGGCAAATACATTGACGTGACCGCCATCACGCCGACCCCCTTGGGCGAGGGCAAGACCACAACCACTATCGGCCTGACGCAAGGGTTGGGCGTGCTGGGCAAGAGCGTGGTGGCTGCCATCCGCCAGCCCTCGCAGGGCCCCACCTTCGGCATCAAGGGCGGCGCGGCCGGCGGCGGCTACAGCCAGGTGGTGCCAATGGAGGACTTCAACCTGCACCTGACAGGCGACATCCATGCCATCACCGCCGCGCACAACCTGATCGCAGCGGCCATCGACGCGCGGATGTTGCACGAGTCAGATGCAGACGCTCAAACGATGTTCGAGCGCCTGTGCCCGCCCGACAAGACCGGCAAACGGGCCTTTTCGCCTACCATGCTGCGCCGGCTCAAGAAGCTGGGCATCGCCAAGACCGATCCTGACGAGCTGACGGCCGAAGAGCGCGCCCGTTTCGCCGTGCTCGACATTGACCCTGCCGGCGTCACCTGGAATCGCGTCATTGACATCTCCGACCGCTTTCTGCGCCGGATCGAGATCGGCCTGGGCCCCGAAGAAAAAGGCAAGACGCGTATCACCGGCTATGACATCACAGTCGCCTCTGAGTTGATGGCGATCCTGGCCCTCACGACCGGTTTGGAGGATTTGCGGGAGCGCATCGGCCGCGTAGTGATCGGCGTCAGCCGGAAGGGTGAAGCGGTAACGGTCGAAGACTTGGGCGCGGCTGGCGCAGCCACCGTCCTGATGAAGGACGCCATCATGCCCACGCTGATGCAGACGTTGGAGGGGCAACCAGCCACGGTCCACGCGGGGCCCTTCGCCAACATCGCACACGGCAACTCTTCCATCATCGCCGACCAGATCGCGCTCAAGCTGGCCGACTATGTAGTCACAGAATCCGGTTTCGGCGCAGACATGGGCATGGAGAAGTTCTTCGACATCAAGTGCCGCTACTCGGGCTTGATCCCCAACTGCGTAGTGTTGGTGGCCACCGTGCGCGCGCTGAAGATGCACGGCGGCGGGCCCAGGGTAGTCGCGGGCCGGCCGTTGGACTTCGCGTACACCACCGAGAACCTGCCGCTGTTGGAGAAGGGCATTTCTAATCTGGTGGCGCACATCGAGAACATCAAACGCTACGGCATCCCGGTGGTCGTGGCGGTGAACCAGTTCAAGGACGACACGCCGGCCGAATTCGCGCTGATCCGTGAGAAGGCGATCGCAGCAGGCGCCGAGGACGCAGTGCTCAGCACGCACTGGGCCAACGGCGGCGACGGCGCGGTCAAGCTGGCCGAGGCGGTGATCGCGGCCTGCGATCAACCGAGCGACTTCCGCTTCCTCTATCCGCTAGAGTGGAGCATCAAGGAGAAGATCGAGAAGATCGCCAGGGATATCTACGGCGCGGGCAGCGTCTCGTACACACCCGAGGCCGAGGCGAAGATCGAGCTGTACACCCGCCTGGGCTTTGACAAGCTGCCGATGTGCATGGCCAAGACGCACTTGAGCTTGAGCCACGACCCGAACCTGAAGGGCCGGCCCCAGGGCTACGTCTTCCCGGTTCGCGACATCCGCGCCAGCGTGGGCGCAGGGTTCCTGTATCCCCTCTGCGGCGAGATGCGCACCATGCCCGGCCTGCCAACGCGGCCGGTGTTCTACGATGTGGACCTCGACCTGGAGACCGGGCGCGTGGTGGGGCTGTTCTAAACAGGGGTCAGGAGACCGGGATCCTGAGTCAGTTTTCTGCTGCCAGGCGATGCTTCGCTGATTTCTGACGCCCGACTCCTGTCCGCTGATTTGTCAAACTGCCGCTGCAGGAGTATAATCGCACCGTGGCTTTTCAGGAGGGGAACACAGCGATGCCGATCTATGAATACGAGTGCGAACAGTGTGGGGTGCGATTCGAAAAACTGCAGCGCATGGTTGATCCGGCGCTGAGCAACTGCCCGGAGTGCAATGGGCATGTCCATCGTGTCATGCAGCCGGTTGGTGTGATCTTCCGGGGTTCCGGGTTCTACGTGACTGACAATCGCGGCAAGTCGTCCACCGGTATGCCGCCCAAGAAGAAAGAGGATGACGGCAAGCCCGCGTCCACGACCAGCAGCGAGTCGAGCAGCACGGCTTCGGCGACCAGCGAGCCGTCGGCCGCAGCCAACAAGAAGGAGTGATGGCTCTCTGAATTCCAGGAAGCGGCCGCTCTCGTGGCCGCACATCCCAGACGCGCAGATCGCCAGGCGAAGGCTTCGCCTGGCGATTTACGTTGCGGAGCGACTCTGCGCGGTCGCTCCCTTTCAGATACTCGGCCCGGACTCCTCCGGCGCTTGCGGTGCGACTTCAGCCGGCACGGTCAAACCAAGATCGCCTGGCGCAGGCAGACCGATTACCGCAGACGGTTCGGGCGCCGGCGCCACAGCGGGCGGCGGCGCGGACGCCTGTCCGGTCAGCCGCCGATACACCTCGGCGTAGAGCGTCAGGCCAAAGGTCTGCATGAAGCTCTGCAGCAACAGGCTGGCCAGGGCTGATCCGATGCCTGCCAACGCCACCGTCACGGGAGTGAACTCCGGCATCACCGGCGGCCGGTTGGCAGTGAAGTCACCCATCAGCGCGGTCCACCAGCCGAACCACCTGCTGAGCCAGGGCCAGGCCAGTGGCAGGGTCAGCAGTTGCAGAGTAATGCTGACCACGATGCTGAGGATTAAGAGCAGGAGCCAGAAAACGATCATCGCGCCCAGATGGCGGCTGGCCAACCGCCAGCCTTCGGAGATCGCCGGTCCCAAGCCACGGCGGCCCTGCACCGCGGACTGGTACATCAGCGGCGCGAAGATGGCCATCGCCAGTCCGACGAACACATAGAGGCAGATCACGGCGCAGAAGATTGCGAAGATGGCCAACACGATCGCACCCTCCTCATCGCCGCGGCCCGTGGAAGAAGCGGCCAGCCCCATCAGGCCCAGAATGCCGCAGAGATAGGCGCCGCCGACCAGGAGGATCGCCGGCATCCACCACAGCAGGTCGAGCAGGAACAGGTAGATGGCCCGCTCCAGGCCGGCGCGCAGCCCGCGGCCCGTCTCGGTGGTCGCGCCGCGCCAGGCGATGGCGGCCTCGTGGATCGTCGCGCCGCGCATGACGAGATTCACCAGGTAACCCAACAGGGCCAGCAAGATCATGGTAGTCAGACCGACGAAGAGCAACCCCAGGCTGCTCATGAACACGCCGGGCATGTTGGTGGGTCCCAGGCCCCCAGGCCGGTCAGCCCAACCGCGCACCATTTGGAACCAGTTGTTCTGCCAGCCCAGCGCGGCGACCAGGTATATCCCGCCGCCGATGGCAACCAGCGCCTGCCCCAAGAAGCCGAACAGCCACAGCTTCTTGTGTCGCCAGATGGCCGTGAACGTCCCGATGAAGATTTCACCGTATGGCATATAGACCTCCTTGTCAAAGTCACGTGCCTTCTCGGCCCAAGCCCAGCCGCTTGTACAGATCCGGGTGCTTCAGCCCGACATACATGAGTTCTACGACCTGCTCATCCTCATGTACTTGCCACACAAGACGGTATTCGCGCGGCAGCCAGAGGCGATAGTAGCCGGGATGCTCTTCAAGCTCCTTCGCCTGCGCGGGACAGGGCATGTCCGCCAAATCCCTGACCTGCCGGCGAGCCATACTCCTGATGTCACCTGGCAAGCCTTCGAGTTGTCGCATGAATTCCCGGTCATAGCGCAGATGGTACGCCGCCATCAGCCTTCACCATCCAGGTAAGCTGTCAGAGTATCCCACTCTTCCGCGGTGACAGTCATCACCTCTTCCGGGTGTTTGCGCCGGCGCGCCTGGGTAGTCTCGACCTGCTTCCATAAGAAGGCATCTTCGGCATATCGGCTCTTGATGAACGTAATGAAGTCCAGTACTTGCTCTGCCAGTGGAACTGGCAGTGTTTCGACTTCACGTTTAAGTAGTTCGTACGCCATGGTCGCGGCCATCTTGGACAGCCTCCCTATTGCATCCTCTCTCTGCCATTCTTACGGGAACAATTCTAACGCCGATTGGACAAAACGCCAAACCGCCGAAGCGCAGGCATGGGTGCTTTTGACATTCCACGGCCATCGTGCTAACCTTGTCGGACGAGGAAACAGGGAAACAAGTAGACAAGGCGCTCAATACGCTATCCCAATGTTCGACTTCACTCTGGCCGCCGCCGATCCCCACACCGCCGCCCGATCCGGCGCATACAACACGCCCCATGGGCCGATCGCCACACCCGTTTTCGCGCCAGTCGGCACCCAGGCCACGGTGAAGACGCTGACCCCGCGCGATCTGGCCGAGGTGGGCGCGACGCTGGTGCTGGCAAACACCTACCATTTGTACCTGCGGCCCGGCGTCCACCTGGTGCAAGATTTCGGGGGGCTGCACAGCTTCATGGGCTGGCCCCAACCGCTGCTGACCGATTCCGGCGGCTTCCAGGTGTTCAGCCTGGCCCAGATGCGCAAGGTGGACGCCGATGGCGTCACGTTTCGCTCGCACCTCGACGGCAGCCTGCACCGCTTTACGCCCGAGAGCGCGATCGCGGCCCAAGAGGCGCTGGGCGCGGACATCATCATGTGCCTGGACGAATGCCCCGATCCGCTCGACCGGGCCTACAACGAGCAGGCGCTCCGCCGCACTCACGCCTGGGCCAGCCGCTGCCAGGCAGCCCACCGCCGGACCGATCAGGCCCTCTTCGGCATCGTGCAGGGCGGCATCTTCGACGATCTGCGCGTCGAGAGCGCCCGCATACTGACCGCGCTGGGCTTTGCTGGTTATGCCATCGGCGGGCTGAGCGTGGGCGAGACCAAGCCGCAAATGTACGCGACCCTCGACGTGACCGTGCCAGAGTTGCCCGCCGATCGGCCGCGTTACCTGATGGGGGTCGGCGCGCCCGAAGACGTGATCGAAGGCGTGGCCCGCGGCATAGACATCTTCGATTGCGTACTGCCCACGCGCGTTGCGCGCAACGGCGGCTTGTTCACGCGCGGCGGCCGGCTCAACATGCGCAACGCGCAGTACGCCGCCGACCCGTTGCCCGTGGAGCCGGGCTGTGATTGTTACGCCTGCCAGCACTTCAGCCGAGCTTATCTGCGCCACTTGCTCAAGGCGGAGGAAATCTTGGGCTTGCACCTGGCGACGATCCACAACGTCCGCTTCATGCTGCGGCTGATGGCCGACATTCGCTCGCACATAGCCGCGGGAACGTTCGCTGCGTTCCGCGGCCAGTTCATGGCCGGCTACCGCCTCCCGAACCAAGAGGCGCGACACGCGCAACATGCGGCGACCCTGGCGCGACGACAGACCGAAAGAGTGACAAGGTGACAGGGTGAAAGGAATCCTATGGACCTCATTCAGGCGCTCGTTCTTGGCATCGTGCAGGGGTTGACAGAGTTCATTCCCGTCAGCAGCTCGGCGCATCTGGTGCTCGCGCCGTGGGTTCTCGGCTGGCCAGACCCTGGTCTGGCCTTCGACACAGTCTTGCACCTGGGCACGCTCGTGGGCCTGCTCGTCTATTTCTGGCGCGACATCCCGCCCCTCATTGCGGCCTTCTTCAGCAGTCTGCTGCGCCGCGGGGCCTGGAACGCGCGGTCCGGCGGCCGGCTGGCCGAACCGTACAGCCGGGTGGCCTGGGCGATCGTCATCGGCTCACTGCCGGCTGGCGCGATAGGCCTCGCGTTTCAAGACTTCTTCGAGCGCCTGTTCAGCAGCGAGTTCGCGGTGGGCATCTTCCTGCTGATCACCGCGCTGATCCTGGTTGTCAGTGAGCGGTTGGGCCGCCGGGTGCGCGCTATCGAGCAGATCACCTGGCTCGATGCCCTGCTGATCGGCGTCGCCCAGGCTGCGGCGATCGCGCCTGGTCTCAGCCGCTCGGGCGCGACCATCGCAGCCGGCCTGGGCCGCGGCCTCCGCCGCGATGACGCCGCACGCTTCAGCTTCCTCCTGAGTATCCCCGCCATTGCCGCAGCCGGCTTTCTGCAACTCCTCGATCTGGTTCGCGACGGTCGCTTCAGCGCGGAGCTGCCGCTCATGGCCGCGGGATTCTTTACGGCCGCGCTATCCGGCTACCTGTGCATCAGATTCCTGCTTAGCTTCCTACGGCGGGGCCGGCTGTACGTGTTCGCAGGATACTGTGCGCTTGTGGGCGGCGCGGTGCTGCTCGTCTCTGCGCTTGGTTAGCGATGTGTCCTGGCGACCTCCCGATGAATGGCCCGGGGCGAATGGTAGGCAAGCGCTCGGTTGTGCGCTTGCTGGCGCTCGCCTTCTGTCTGCTGACTGCCGCGTGCGGCGCCGCCCAGCCCAGCCGCCAGGCGGTCGCCACCCTGCGGATTGTCGGTTCCACCAGCGCCGAGCCGTCGCTGCACGATCTGGCCCAGGCATTCCAGGCCAGCCGGCCGGATGTGTTGGTCGAACTGCGGCTAGGCGGCTCGGCCATCGGCGTGGGCGAGCTGCAAGCAGGGCGAGCTGATCTGGCGGCTGTCTCGTGGAAGACAGAAGCCGAGAAAGCGCCCAGCGGCTTTCAGGCCATCCCCATCGGCCACGATGCAATTGCCATCGTGGTACATCCTGCCAACCGCGTGGCGGGCTTGACCTTGCTGCAAGTCCGGGCGCTCTTTCGCGGCGAGACACTAGAGTGGCGTGCGCTCGGCGGCGCGGCCGAAGAGCCGCTGATCGTCAGCCGAGAAGACGGTTCGGGCACGCGGTCGGCCTTCGAATCGCTGGTGATGGCCGCCGACCGCGTCACCTTCAACGCCGTGGTCATGCCGAACAGCCGGGCTGTCGTAGATTACGTGGCCAGCCATCGGCCAGCCATCGGGTACGTTTCGATGGCTGCGTTGACCGATCAGGTGCGTACACTGCCGGTGGAGGAGACCGCGCCTTCGGCGGCCAACGTGCGCAGCGGCCGCTACCACCTGGCACGCGTGCTCTATCTCTACGCCCCTGCTCCGGCTCCTCCGACAACACAGGCGTTCCTCGATTTCGCACTGAGTCCAACCGGGCAGGCCCTTGTCGCCAAATACCACGCGGCGCTGCGCTAGATGCCCAGGGCATCCAACGCTGGTAAGTGTGAGTTGTCGCGGCCTCCGGGCTATGCTAGAATAGCAAGGATGGTTGTCAGACCGCTTCAGTACGGCCGCTGGTGCTGTTCCTGGACGAGATTGATGCGCTGCAAGACGCTGCGTTGATCTCCGTCTTGCGCAAGTTGCGCGATGGCTACCCCGAACGGCCGGTGTCCTTTTCCTGGTCGCTGGCGTTGGTCGAGATGCGCGACGTGCGAGACGACAAGGTGGCGTCCGGCGGCGGCGACCGGCTCAACACGGCCAGCCCCTTCAACATCAAGACCGAGCCGTTGACGCTGCGTGCCTTCACCGCGGCCGAGGTGGCTGAACTCACCGCCAGCACACCGCCGGCACCGGCCAGATCTTCACCATTCGGCTCATGCAAGACCTGGGGCTGTGCCGGATGGATCCGGCCGGCGGGCTGGTGATCGCCAACCCGATCTACCGCGAGGTGATCCCACGCGTCTTGGCGACCACGCCACAAGCCTCGCTGCCGCACATCCGTCCCACCTGGCTGCGGCCCGATGGCAGCCTCGATCCGGCCCCAGGCTGCTTGAGGCGTTCGTGACGTTCTGGCGACAGCACGGCCAGCCGCTGCTGGGCAGCGCGCCCTACCACGAGATCGCGCCCCACCTCGTCCTCATGGCCTTCCTGCATCGGGTCGTCAACAGCGGCGGCACATTGGAGCGCGAGTACGCCATCGGCAGCCGCCGGATGGACCTGTGCCTGCGCTACGGCGACGTGACGCTGGGCATCGAGCTGAAAGTGTGGCGCGACGGCGAGAGCGATCCGCTGGCTGAGGGGCTGGCGCAGCCAGACGAGTACCTGGCAGGGCTGGGATTGGAGACCGGCTGGCTGGTGCTCTTCGACTGCCGCAGCGACCAGTCGCCGATCAGCCAGCGCACGAGCAGCACGACCGCGGTCAGCCCTGCCGGCCGCGCAGTGACGGTGATCCGCGCATAATCGTTCACCGGCGCTTCTGCGGCATACTCCCGGCGATTTGCGCCTATGCGCGGCTTATGGTATAGTTGCGTTATTCAGCAGGTGCTTCGTAGCTTTTGAGAAGTGGGGACATCCCCACTTTTCTTGTTATTAGGGCCTGTGCGCGACGAGCAAGCGTAACCGGTCGAGTTCTCAGTGGAGGAGTGAGTTTAGGGATGAAAAGCGACCTGATCATGGCTGTCAACCAGATCTGCGCGGAGAAAGATCTGCCGCGGCCGGTCGTCCTGGGGGCCATCGAAGAGGCTCTGGCGCACGCCTACAAGCGCAACTACGCCAACAGCACAGCCAACGTCCAGGTGCAGATTGACGGCGACACCGGCGAAGTCCGTGTGCGGTGTGAAAAGCGGGTTGTCGAGGCTGTGGAGGATGCCAGCCTGGAGATTGACCTGGCCGCCGCGCGCAAGATGGATGCTCAGGCCCAACTCGGCGCCAGTGTGATGATCGAACGGATACCGACCGACTTCGGCCGGATCGCCGCGCAGACCGCCAAGCAAGTGATCCTTCAGCGCATTCACGAGGCCGAGCGCGACCAATTGTATGAGCACTTTCACCAACGCGAGGGGGAGTTGATCACGGGCGCCGTGCAGGCGATTGACTATCGCAACAACCAGGTGACCATCACGCTCAGCAAGAAGGTTGAGGGGGTTCTTGCGGCTGAAGACCAGTTGCCCAACGAACGCTATCGCATCGGCCAGACTGTACGCAGTCTGTTAGTCGAAGTAGGCAAGGGCACGCGCGGTCCCGCGATCCGTCTCTCGCGTACTCACCGCAACATGCTCCGCCGCCTCATGGAACGCGAGATTCCGGAGATCTTCAACGGCACAGTTGAGATCAAGAGCGTCGCCCGCGAGCCTGGCCAGCGGTCCAAGGTCGCGGTGGCCGCCACCCAACCTGGCGTGGATCCGGTTGGCTCCTGCGTGGGCATGAAGGGTACCCGCATCCAGAACATCGTGGATGAGCTGAGCGGCGAGAAGATTGACGTGGTCGAGTGGCACGCCGACGTCCGGCAGTTCGTCAGCAATGCGCTCAGCCCAGCTCGGCCCAGCGAGACGATCCTGCTGGAAGAGGGGGATGCCCGCACTGCGATCGTGATCGTGCCGGACCGCCAGCTTTCGTTGGCCATCGGCAAGGAAGGGCAGAACGCGCGTCTGGCCGCCAAACTGACCGGCTGGCGGATAGACATCAAGAGCGAGACCGAGGCCGCCACCGAGGGGATCAACGAGATCAAGCGCCAGCAAATGCAGATCCTGAAAGCTCGCTCGCTGGAATCCAGGGCGTCTGCTGCGCCCGGCGATGATCTGTTGAGCCGCGCCGAGTGGCTGCTGCGCGAAAGAGATAAGACAGCGGTCACCCTGGAACAGGCGGCGAAGATGCTCATTTCGTCGGAGACTGCCGCCAGCCAGGAGGCCAGCCGTGCTGAACCCACGCCGGCCCAGGTGCAGGAGGCAGCCGCCACGACGCCCGAGGCGCCGCCGCTCGCCGAAGCCGCGGCCGTAACAGAGGCGACGCCGGCGTTTCAGCCTGAGCCAACGACCGAAGCTGAGCTGCCCCCGATGAGCATGGAGGCCCTCGGTCCCGAGAGCTACCTCGTTTCCGATGAAGCAGAGGACGCAGAACCCGAAGAGCGCGGCCAGGCGGCGGGTCGGAAAGCGGCCAAGGGGAAGAAGACGCGCAAGGGCACCATGATGGTCTTCGATGAGGTGACGGGCGAGATGCGCGTGGTCAAGAAACACAAGCGCCAACGGGGCTGGGAGACGGATTTGGAGTAGCGAGGACAGTATGGCCAGCGCCAGACCCAAAGGACCGCGGCCTAAGCACATCCCGCTGCGCACCTGTATCGCCTGCCGCCAAGAGCGCACCAAGCGGGAGTTGGTCCGCGTGGTGCGCACGCCCGCCATGACAGTGCAGGTAGACTCCACCGGCAAACTTGCCGGACGCGGAGCCTACCTGTGCCGCAACCGGGCATGTTGGGAACAGGCCCTGAAAAGCCATAGGTTGGGAGGGGCGCTCAAGACGACCCTCTCGCCCGCAGATCTGGCCGCGTTGCACGACTACGCGGCCACATTGCCTGAGACATCAGGAACGACAACCTGAAAATACGAACGGAGATTTCTCATGCTGGCGGCCGTACGACCGCAGCCCGCGCCTGAGCTGGCAGCCTGGGCGCGCGGCGCCACAGAGTTTGCCCTGGCCGCGATGAGAGGACTGGCGTCTACATCGCATGTAGGGCGGGCTCTGAGCGTAGTCGAAGGGTCAGGACGAAAACCGTGCGAGGTGGGGATGAGTTGAGGCGGCGTTTGCACGATCCTCTCTCCCCACACGGCCCTCGCTCCTCCCCTCCGACCCCGCGTTGGCAAGCGCACACCGAATCTGATACTTGCTTTGCTTGCAAAGATCGCTTTGCCGGCGTCGCCGTGCTCAGGCGCGCATTAGCCGCGCAAGCAGTTCATCGCCCGCAGGGCGAAAAGGAAGAACACATGACACCTACCAACCCGAAAGGCGAGCAGCCAAAACGACGAACAGCCGCGCCACCGCAGACCCCTACAGAAGCGATGCCGGCCAGCCAGCCAGCCGACGCCAAGCCAAACAACGGCGGGGCTGCTCCGGCGAAGCCCGCAGCCCAGACGCGTCCCCAGGCCAGGCCAGGACAGGAAACACGCGATGCCAGGAAACCGGCGCAAAAAGCTGACCCGGCCAGCAAGCGCGCCCCGGCCGGCGCCGGGCAACCCGCGGCCACGGATCAGCCGGCCGCCAGGCAGCCGACTGGCAAGCAGCGGTCTGCCCGACCAGGAAACCCCGCGCCCGCGGCTCAGCAGCGGCAGCGGCCCCCGCGCGGCGGCGACCGTCCCGCTGACGCCGGCCAGGACCGGCAGAATTCGGCGCCTAAGACTACTGGACAGGCGCGGGGCGGCGGCGATCGCGCGCCGCGACGAACGGATGCTGACGCCCGGCGGCCGGCCGGCCCGGCGAAGCCGGACGCGGGAAACCGATCCGATCGCCGCGATAGTCGGCAGGCGGGCGGTCAGCCGCGGCCAGCGCGCGGAGGCGTCCTCCCGCGCAGCGATCATCCGGCCGCAGGTAACAACGCCAACTCAAACGCCGAACCCGCCAGCAACATCGTCAATGGCCGTCTGCCGAGCAGGACCATTCCCGGCAGCGATCTGCGCAACGCAGGCGATTACAGCAACGCGCCGCCGCGCAGCAATGCGCCGGCGGTTGGCGATCAGCGCGGCAGCAGCGGACAACGCGGCAACGGCAGCTCCCGCGGCAATGGCAGCTCCCGCGGCAACGCCGGACCACGCGGCAAGGGCGGCAGTCAAGCCCGCCGGCCGCAGCAGTCGAAGAGCAAGGATCGCACGCCAGAGCCGCCGCCGGAAGTGTTCGTGCGTGAGGCCGCGGCGAAGCCGCAGCCTGCCAGCGCCGCAGCCGTGAGCGAGGTTATCGTACCGACAACGATCACCGTGCGCGACCTGGCCGAAAAGATGCGCCGCAGCCCCATCGAGGTCATCAAGACCTTGATGAATTACGGCATCATGGTGCCGATCACGCAGTCCATAGATTTCGATACCGCGGTCGCCGTGGGTGAGGAACTGGGCATCGCGGTCAAGCCTGAGCAACTGCCCGAACCAGAGGTTGTCGAAGAGCCGAAAGAGGCGCCCAAGACGTTGCGCCAGAAGATCCTGGCCGAGGAACAGGCCGACCAGTTGGCGATCCGGCCGCCGGTCGTCACAGTGCTGGGCCACGTGGATCACGGCAAAACGACTCTCCTCGACGCTATTCGAGAAACACGCGTGGTAGAAGGCGAAGTGGGCGGCATCACTCAGCACATCGGCGCGTATCAGGTCGAACGCCAGGGCCGCAAGATCACGTTCCTGGATACGCCCGGCCATGCCGCGTTTACCGCCATGCGCGCGCGCGGCGCCATGGTCACCGACATCGCGGTCTTGGTCGTGGCGGCCGATGACGGTGTCATGCCGCAGACCAAAGAGGCCATTTCTCATGCCAAGGCGGCTCAGGTGCCCTTTGTGGTGGCGCTCAACAAAATAGACAAGCAAGGCGCTAATCCAGAGCGGGTGAAACAGGAGCTGGCCGACAATGGCCTGCTGATCGAGGAATACGGCGGCGACGTGGTATGTGTGCCGGTTTCGGCCAAACTGCGCCGCGGGATTGATGACTTGCTGGAGAACATCCTGCTGGTGGCTGATGTTGACCCCCTGCTGGCCAACCCAAGCGGCAAGTGCATTGGCACCGTCATCGAGGGAAGGCTGGACAAGACGCGTGGTCCGCTGGCCACCCTGCTGGTACAGAACGGCACGCTGCGCGCCGGCGACAGCATCGTGACGGGCGAGACCTATGGCCGGATTCGCGCGCTTCTGAATGACAAAGGCGAGACGATCACCGACGCGCCGCCCTCCTCGCCGGTGGTGGTGCTGGGCCTGGCCGATGTGCCGGCCGCCGGCGATACCTTCTCGGTCGAGGCCAACGAGCGCACCGCGCGAAGCATCGCAGTCGAGCGCCAGCAGCGCAGACGCGCCGAGGCTACTGCGGCTGCTGCGCCGAAGGTCATCGCCCTGGAAAACATCTTCGCCCAGGCCGAGGCCGGCCATGTCAAGGAACTGAATCTTATCCTGAAGGCCGATGTGCAGGGCTCAATCGAGCCGATCGCCAGCTCGCTCCTCAAGCTCGGCGATGAGAAGCTGAAGGTCAAGATCTTGCATCAGGCCACCGGCAACATCACCGAATCGGATACGATGCTCGCCGAGGCATCGGGCGCCATCATCCTGGGCTTCAGCGTCAACGTGGATCCCGCGGCCCAACGCATGGCCGAGGCCGAAGGGGTGGACATCCGCATCTATAACATCATCTATAACCTGGTTGACGATGTGCAAAAAGCGCTGACCGGGCTACTGGAGCCAGTCTACAAAGAGGTTGTCACGGGCCATGCCGAGGTGCGGGCCGTTTTCCGCATCTCCAAGGTCGGCAGGGTGGCAGGCTGCTATATCACCGATGGTGAGATCAACCGCGGGGCGTCGGTGCGCGTCAAGCGCGGCGCCGAAATGCTGCGCGAGGACCGCATCAGCGCGCTGAAACGCTTCCAGGAAGATGTCACCGAGGTCAAGACTGGCTTCGAGTGCGGCGTGGCGCTGTTCAACTTCAACGATTTCGAAGTGGGCGACGTGATCGAAGCATACAAGAAGGAACGGGTGAGCTGACCCGCCGGGGAAGTCTCCTGAAGGATGCTTCGCAATAGAGGAACTCGAACCATGCCATCTCGTCGCCAGCAACGCGTATCCGAGCTTTTGCGCGAAGAACTCAGCGTTCTCATCAGCGCTGAGTTGACCGATCCGCGCCTGGCGGACGCAATGCTCAGCGTCACCGATGTGGAGGTGAGCGCCGATCTGCGGAACGCGCGTGTCTTTGTCGAGCACACCTTACCGCCGTCTCAGGCGCGCCAGGTGCTGGCTGCGCTGCGCCACGCCGAAGGCTTCTTGCGCCAGGCGCTGCTCGAGAATCTGAACCTGCGCTTCGTTCCAGAGCTATCGTTTCACATAGACGCCACCAACCAACGCGCCCAGCGCATTGATGCGCTGCTCGAGGCCATCGCCAGCGCGCCCACCGCCCAGGAAGATCATGCACCCGACAGACCTGAATGAGGTCGCTCATGTCTTACGCCGCAGCCGGCGCGTGCTGGCCATTTGCCACGTCGCGCCGGATGGCGACGCGATCGGCTCGCTGCTGGGATTCGGATGGGTAATGGCTGCCTGCGGCCCAGGCCATGTCGTCACCCTGATATGTCCCGATCCCATCCCCGCGCAGTTTGCGTTCCTGCCAGGCGCCGCGGAAATCCTCTCCGATCCGCCCCGGCAGGCGTGGGACGCGGTCATCAGCCTGGACGCCAGCGATCCCCGACGTCTCGGCAAACCTTTCCGACCTGCCGAGTACGGTGATACGCCGGTCATCAATCTGGATCACCACGTCACGAACCTGAACTTCGGCCACCTGAACTACGTGGATGCCAGAGCCGCGTCCACCACGCAGATCGTGGTGGACCTGGCCGACGCGCTGGCCGCGCCGATCTCGCAGCCCGCGGCGATCTGTCTGCTCACCGGGCTGGTGACAGACACGCTCAGCTTCCGCACCAGCAACGTCACACTGCAGGTGATGGACACAGCGCGGCGACTGATGGCGGCCGGCGCCAACCTGGCCGAGATCGCGGAGCGGGCCATGAACCACAAGCCGCTGAGCACGATGCGGCTGTGGGGCCTGGCCCTGGCCGATTTGCACCTGGACGGCCACGTCGTCTGGACGCACATCACGCAGGCCATGCGCGAAGCTGCTCACGCGACCGAGTCAGGTGATGGCGGGCTGGTCGGCTATCTGATCACTGCGCCCGAAGCCAGGATTTCCACGGTCTTCACGGAGGCGGGCGGCGGCAAGGTGGAGATCGGCTTCCGCGCTCGACCGGGATACGATGTCTCCGAGCTGGCGCTCAGCCTGGGCGGCGGCGGCCACCCCCAGGCCGCAGGCTGTACTGTGGATGGCCCGCTGGCCGCGGTGGAACAACGAGTCCTTCCTCTGCTCCAAAGCCTGACCGGGCCAGAAAACAAGAGGTAAAGAATGGCGACTCGACGGCCGTCCCCTGACGAGAGCGAACGCTGCCACGGCATCCTGAACCTGGACAAGCCGCGCGACTGGACCTCGCACGACGTGGTGGCAAAGGTGCGCAGAATCCTGGGTCAGCGCAGCGTGGGGCACGCGGGTACGCTCGATCCGTTGGCCACGGGTGTGTTGCTGGTCTGCGTAGGACGCGCCACGCGCGTCGCCGAGTACCTGATGGCCGGCCAGAAGGTCTACCGGGCGGTCGCGCGGCTGGGGGCGACGACGACGACCTACGACAGCCAGGGGGAGCTGATCGCTGAGGCGCGCATACCGAAGCTCTCACGGCAAGATGTGTTAGCTGCGCTGGCGCGCTATGTGGGCGATATCCAACAGACGCCGCCAGCCTACTCGGCCGTGAAACAGGACGGCGTGCCTGCCTATCGCAAGGCCCGCAAGGGGGAAACGGTCGAGCTGGCCCCGCGGCCGGTCACGATCCACCGCATTGATCTGCTGAGCTGGTCCGCGCCGCACCTGACGATCGAGGTGACATGCAGCCCTGGCACCTACATCCGCAGTCTGGTTCACGACCTGGGCCAGGATTTCGGCTGCGGCGCGATCTTGATTCAGCTCACGCGGCTGCGCAGCGGCCAATTCAGCCTGGAAGATGCGATTGACCTGGATGATCTTGCGGCGGCCGCCCAGTCAGGCCAGGTTGAGCGCGTCTTGCAGCCGCTCGAGGCGGCCTTGGGCGATCTGGAGCGCGTGGATGTGGACGCCGAGGCGGTCGGCAGGCTGGCTGTGGGTCAGCCGATCGCGTGCCCAACGCCGCCAACGACCAGCGCCGGCTATGCCCGGACGAGCGATGGCGTCGTAGCAGCGATCCTGACCTATGACGGCGGCCGCCAGCAGTGGCGGCCAAACAAGGTGTTCGTGGCGGATGATAGAGGTTGAGCACAGCAGGTCGGCCGTGACCGCATAGCCTGCTCGGCGCCTGGGTCTCCTACGGCGCGCGCACGATCCAGGTAGCAGGCCGCTGGCCGCCGACGTAGATCAGCCGTAGATCGCGCACATTCGTGCCGCGCACGCCGGTATAGATCAGGTCGCCCAGCGCCCCCAACACGCCATGCGAGTTGTGGTTGGCGAGCTCCTGGCCGATGTCGAGCCCCGCGGCCTGCGCCCGCAGCACCGTATCGCCATCCACGATCCCGCCGGCCGCATCCGTGGGGCCGTCAGTGCCCTCCGAATCCACCGATGCGACCACGCTGTGCGGGCTGCCGGCGATGCGGGTCGCTGCGGCCAGCGCGAACTCCTGGTTACGGCCCCCTGTCCCGGTCGCGTCGCCGACCGTCACCACCAGCTCGCCCCCGCAGATGAGCATACACGGCGGCGACGCGGGCTGGCCCAGGTGTTCCACCTCGGATGCGACATGACCCAGCGCCTCGCCGATGGGCCGCGCTTCCACATCATTCAGGCTAGACGCCAGGATGACCGCGGTCAAACCCAGCGCCTCGGATCGGCGCCGGGCAGCCTCCAGCATCGCTTCTGGCCCCATCACGCGAAAGTAATAGTGCGGCTTGCCCGCCGTCTCCTCGGGCCGCAAGTGACCATACCGGGGATCGGCCGCGGTCAAGAACGCGCGCACCGACTCAGGCACGCGGTCCCAGCAGCGATGGGCGTGCAGCACCTCTCTCGCCGCGCGATAGCCGCCGTCGCCGTATTTCGGCGCCTCGTACTGGTGCACCCGCAGCCCTGGCGGCGTCTCGGAGGTGAGCAGTTGGATGGCGGTCGCCTCTCCCACATAGCGGGCGTGCCGGCTGTGCAGCACCACCAACTGGTTCCGCACGGCGTTGGCGACCGGCATGGCCGCGCCGCACTCGAAGTAGAGGAGCCGATAGACCGCTTGCAGGTCCGCCAGGCTGATGCCGGGCGCGGGCAGCGCGGTCAACGCAGTGGCGCCGCCCGAATGGCACATGAAGACGATGTCCTCGCGCCGCGCCCGCCGCATGATCTCCACGATCCGCCGGGCGCCGGCCACGCTGTCTGCATCGGGGAGGGGATGGCCGGCAAGGGTGACGGCGATCCGCTTCAGGCGCACGCTGTCGCCCTTCTTAGCATTGAGGTGCCCCTCGGCGATGCGGTCGCCGAGCACATCTTCCAGCGCCTCGGCCTCACGCTGGGCCGCCTTGCCGCCGCCCACCACGTAGATCTTTCCAATGGCAGAGAGGTCGAACTCAAGAGGCGGCTGGCCGGGCGGGTCTGAGAGGTCGGGATGTCCCACGCACAACCGGCCATCTTCGATGCGCACCATCTTGCGCACGCTGTGATATGGATCGGGCGCGGCCAAAGCTGTCTCCAGTACATCGAGAACGACGCCGCGGCCGGCCGTGTTGCCGTGCTCCAGCAATTCCTCGCGGTTGACGATGATCACGCAGAGGCTCCCACAGATGAGCAGATCACTCGGAGGCTCTGGCCGACAGGCGACGAGCATGTGAAAAAGGGCCAGCCGCCCCCTGGCGACCAGCCCTCCTCGCCCCCGATTGTCCCGTTTCCGTGGCCGGTCAGTCCACCTGTTCGACCAGGTAGTTCTGGATTCCCATCTGCTCGATCTGGTCGAGCTGGGATTCCAGCCAATCAATGTGGTCCTCTTCGTCGTGGAGGATCGCATCGAGCAGATCGCGCGTGCCATTGTCGCCGAGCTGCACTGCGAGCGCGATGCCATCGTTGTAGGCTTTGACCGCGCCCGCCTCGGCCGTCCAGTCGTTCTTGAGCTGCGTCGCTACATCTCCGCCGATGTGAATGGCTTTCAGCATGCTGACGATAGGCTTGCCTTCCAGGAACAGCAGGCGGCCGATCAGCTTTTCGGCGTGCTTCATCTCCTCGATGGCGCGCTTCTCGATGGCCTCGTGCAGCTTCCCATAGCCCCAATCGGTGCACATCTCCGAATGCACCATGTACTGATTGATCGCCGTCAGCTCATCGGCGAGCAGCGCGTTGAGTTGGTCAATGATCTGTGCGTGGCCCTTCATGGTGTTCTCCTTTCTTGTCCCTTGTTCTCCATCTTTGCCCAGGTATCGCGCAGACCGACTGTGCGGTTGAAGACCAGTCTTTGCGCGGTGGAATCGGGATCAACACAGAAGTAACCCTGGCGCAGGAACTGCACCCGCGCGCCAGGCGATGCCGTCGCCAGACTCGGCTCGACCTTTCAGCCGGAGAGCGTCTCCAGCGAATTGGGGTTCAGATTCGCCAGCCAGTCCTCTCCTTCGGGAACATCGGCAGGATCAGGCTTGGCGAACAGATTGTCGTACAGGCGCACTTCCGCATCGAACGCGTGCGCTGCTGACACCCAGTGTAACGTGCCCTTGATGATGCGGCCGTCTGGCGTCACGCCGCTGCGCGAGGCAGGATCATAGGTGCAACGCAGCTCCACCACCTGACCAACCGCGTCTTTGATCGCTTCCCTGACCTTGATGTAGTAGGCGTGCTTGAGACGCACCTCGCGGCCGGGCGCCAGGCGGAACCAGCCCTTCGGCGGCTGCTCGCGGAAGTCTTCCTGCTCGACGTAGAGCACGGCTGAGAAGGGCAACATGCGTGCGCCGGCGGCTGGATCCTCGGGGTTGTTCACCGCCTCGACTTCTTCGACCTGACCGGCAGGATAGTTCTCGATCACCACTCGCAGCGGCTTGAGGATGCCCATGACGCGTGGGGCGCGTTTGTTGAGGTCCTCGCGCAGACAGTGCTCCAACAGCCCGAGGCTGATGATGCTATTGGCCTTTGCAATGCCGATCCGGTCGCAGAAGTCCACGATCGCCTCGGGCGTGTAGCCGCGACGCCGCAAACCAGACAGAGTCGGCATCCGGGGGTCATCCCAGCCAGCCACATATCCGCCATCCACCAGTCGTTTCAGATAGCGCTTGCTGAGCATGGTGTAGGTGAGCATGAGCCGCGCGAACTCGATTTGCCTGGGACGATAGATATCCAACGCCTCGAGAAACCAGTCGTAGAGCGGCCGGTGATCTTCATACGCCAGGTCGCACAGCGAATGAGTGATCCCCTCGATGGAATCGCTCTGGCCATGCGCGAAATCGTACATCGGGTAGATGCACCACCGATCGCCGGTCCTGTGGTGCTCGGCGTGCAGGATGCGATACATCACGGGGTCGCGCATGTTGAAGTTGGGATGGGCCATGTCAATCTTGGCCCGCAACACGCGCGCGCCGTCAGGAAACTCGCCGTCGTGCATCCGCTGGAACAGATTCAGATTCTCCGCGACCGACCGGTTGCGATAAGGGCTCTCTTTGCCCGGTTCCGTCAAGGTCCCGCGAAACTCGCGCACCTCATCGGCGGTCAGATCATCTACGTAGGCTTTGCCTGCCTTGATCAACTGCACCGCGAACTCATAAAGCTGCTCGAAGTAGTCAGAGGCGTAGAACTCCCGCTCTTCCCAGTCAAACCCCAGCCAATGGATGTCCTGCTTCATCGCCTCGACGTATTCGGTGTCTTCCTTCACCGGGTTGGTGTCATCGTAGCGCAGATTGCACTTGCCGCCGAAATCGCGCGCGATGCCGAAGTCAATGCAGATCGCCTTGGCGTGGCCGACATGCAGATAGCCGTTTGGCTCCGGAGGAAAGCGCGTATGCACGCGATCGAAGCGACCTGTGCGCAGATCTTCCTCGATAGCCGCTCGAATGAAGTCACGCGGGGCGGCGCTTTCATCAATGGGCATCTGTCCAACTCCTTCGAAACAGGTTCTTATCGGCTGTCCATTCTAACACGAAGGGACCACCGGCGCAAAAACCCTGGCCTGAAGGCTTGATGAGCGCGCCTGTCTGACTTGCACAAAGCGCCAGACCGTGGTAGAATCAGAGCACATTCGGGGATAGTTTAACTGGCAGAACGTCTGACTCTGGATCAGATAGTCGGGGTTCGAATCCCTGTCCCCGAGTCTGCGCTGCAGGACCGGCGCAGCCGTCCCTTCATCCTATCCCCACCAGCATCGCCTTTTTCACCTCGCCAATCGCCCTGGTCACATCAATCTCTCGCGGGCACGCTTCCACGCAGTTATAGATCGTGCGACACCGCCAGACCCCGTCGCCATCGCTGAGGATGGCCAGTCGCACCTGCGCGCCGCGATCGCGATCGTCGAAGATGAAACGGTGCGCCTGGACGATTGCCGCGGGGCCGTAGTAGCTGTCGCTGGCCCAAAAACTGGGACAGGAAGTCGTACACGCGGCGCACAGGATACACTTGGTTGTGTCATCGAAACGCGCGCGCGCTTCTGGGCTTTGCAGGCGCTCGGCGAACGGCGGCTCTTCATCGTTGATGAGAAACGGCTGGATCGCGCGGTACTTGGCGAAGAAAGGCTCCATGTCCACGGTCAGGTCTTTGATGACCGGCAGACCGCGCAGCGGCTCGACCACGATATTCTTGCCCAGGTCCCGCACCAACACCTTGCAGGCCAGACGGTTGCGACCATTGATGACCATGGCGTCGGAGCCGCAGATGCCGTGCGCGCAGGAGCGGCGGAAAGTCAACGTGCCGTCCTGCTGATCTTTGATCTGCGTCAGGCAATCGAGCACGCGATCGGTCGGCTGCGCATCCAGCCGATACTCGGCCCAATACGGCCTGCGGTCCTTTTCTGGGTTGAAACGACGGACTTTAACCTTGACTTTCACGTTGTCCTCGGCTTCCTGATCAATATACGCGCTTGGCCGGCGCGTAAAGGCCGAGCGTCACCGGCTTGTGCTCCAGACGGATCGAGCCGCCAGGCTCTTGCCAGGCCAACGAGTGGACGAGCCAGTCGTCATCATTGCGGTCCGGGTAGTCCTCGCGATAGTGCGCGCCGCGACTCTCTTTCCGCGCCAGCGCCGTGACCGCGGTCGCCTCGGCCAGATCGAGCTGGCAACCGAGCTCCCACGCCTCCAGCAGCTCGGTGTTCCACCGCTGACCCTTGTCCATGATCGAGATGCGGTTGAAGCGGTCCTTCAACTCGCGCAGTTTGGCGACCGCCTCTTCCAACAGCCCGGCGGTGCGAAAGACGCCGACGTTGTCCATCATCAGGCTGCGCATTTCCTGACGGATATGGCTCACTGACTCGCGGCCCTGGCTGCTGCGGATACCCTCGAATAAGCCGCGCAGAGGAGCCTCGGGCTGGCGCGGCAATGCCGGCCAGGCTGCGGCCGCCGCGTAGCGCGCAGCATTCTGCCCGGCGCGGCGGCCAAAGACCAGGATGTCCACCAACGAGTTGGTCCCCAGCCGATTGGCGCCATGCACCGACACGCACGCGCACTCGCCGGCCGCGTAGAAGCCGGGCATGGGCGTGTTGGCGGCATCCACCACCACTTGCGCGTTGACATCGGTGGGGATGCCGCCCATCGCGTAGTGCGCGGTCGGCTGAATCGGCATCGGCTGCTTGATCGGGTCTATCTGCATGTAGGTGTGGCAGAAATCGGAAATGTCGGGCAGCTTGGCGCGGATGTCGGCCGCCGTGATGCGCCGCGGCGTGCCATCGGGATTCATCGCGCCATCCTCCGCGAAATACTTGTTCACGACTTGCGGTCGCACATCCAGGTAGACGTAGCCCTCGCCGTTGACGCCCCGCCCCGCGCGGATTTCCTGGTAGATCGCGCGTGAGACCACATCGCGCGAGGCCAGATCCTTGACGGTGGGCGCGTACCTGGGCATGAAGCGCTCATCCTGGCCGTTGATCAACACCCCGCCCTCTCCGCGCACGCCCTCCGTCAGCAAGATGCCCAGCCCTTTGATGCCGGTCGGATGGAATTGGTAGAACTCCATGTCTTCGAGGGGGATGCCGCGGCGATAGGCCACTGCCACCCCATCGCCCGTCAGCGAAAAGGCGTTGGAGGTGATCTTCCAAATCCGGCCAAAACCGCCGGTCGCGAAGATGGTCGCCTTGGCCTGGAACGTGTGCAACTCGCCGCTGTCAATGTCCACGGCCAGCACGCCGGCCGCCTGTCCCTGGTTGTTGATCAGCAGGTCTACCACCTGGAATTCGTCGTAGAACGTGACGTTGCGCTTGATGCACTGCTGGTATACCGTCTGCAGGATCATGTGACCGGTGCGGTCCGCGGCATGACACGCGCGGCGCACCGGCTGCTTCGTGTCGTTGTTGGTGTGCCCGCCAAACGGTCGTTGGGCGATCCGGCCATCGGCCGTGCGGTCGAACGGCAACCCCATGTGCTCCAGCTCATAGACCAGCGGCACAGCCTCCTCGCAGAGCGCCTTGACCGCATCCTGATCAGCCAGATAGTCGGAGCCTTTGACGGTGTCGAAGATGTGCCACGCGGGGTGGTCCTCTTCCATGTTGCTCAGCGCCGCGCCGATGCCGCCCTGGGCCGTGCCGGTGTGCGAGCGGGTAGGATAGAGCTTGCTCAAGACGGCCGTCTTGGCCCCCCCCGAGGCGTACAGCGCGGCCATCAGCCCCGCGCCGCCTGCGCCGATGACGATGACGTCGTAGCGATGTAACATCTCATCACCCCTGTGCCGGCCAGATCAGATAGATCGCCGCCATGAGCGCCAGGAGCCAGACGCCAAACAGCAGCGCCTTCACCCACGACAGAAGCAGCGGATGCCGGATGTAGTCGGTGAGGATCATGCGCAGGCCGTTGGCGCCGTGCGTGGCCGCGATGGCGATGATCAGGAAGCTGTAGAACTGCCAGAACGGATTCGCGAAGTTCGGCGTCAACTCCACGGCCGCGTTGGAAACGTGAAACGAGATCGGAAAGAACGCCCACCGGATCTGCGCGCCGGCGTGCATGGCGCCGCCCTGCCCTCCCATCAGGTTGGCATAGACCAGGCTGAACGCGGCCAGCAACAGGAAGAGCACGCCGCTCACGCGGGTGAAGAACCACATGTATAACTCGAAGCCCGGCCGGAAACGGGCCGCAGGCTGGCCGTCAGCGCGCGCTTGCGAGACCAAAACCGTTTGCGTCGCCATAGCATCCTCCCCCCTCATATCTTCGCGCTGGTCGCGATCAGCAGCGCCGGCAACAGAAACGAGGGCAGGAAGAGCGCCCACTGCACCCACATCGCCTCGCGGTGGAAACGATGCAGCGCCGGCCACATGTCCAAGACAATGATGCGCAGGCCATTCAGCCCATGCCAGAGCATGGCAAACAGCACGAAGATCTGCACCGGCTTCGACACATAGATGTCGGTCAGCCAGTTGGCCGCCGCGCTGGTGGGTCCGCCCTCGATGGCGTAAAGAAAGAAGCCGCCGAACAGGTGCAGCCCAACGAACAATACAATGCCGATGCCGCTGATGCGATGCAGGAGCCAGGCCGCCATCGGCTGTCCCCCGCGATAGTTGAGCGCCTGCGGCAACGTCACACGCGCAAGTTTACTCATGAGGAGTACTCTCCTATCTCCCGCGTGGGCGCACCTTCAGTTGTTCTGCGCGCCCTGGTTGATCCAGCGTTCGATCAGCTCGATCTGTTCTTTGGCCAGCGGCTTAGAAGGCGGCATCAGGCCTCCAGCCGGCGTCTTGATCCCGCGCAGCATCTTGACCAGTTGGCTGTTGGCCGCATCCCCAGCGATGATGTTGGGCGGATGGTCGCCGCTGTTCAGCGTCTTGTCGTGATCGGCCACGCTGTAGTTGCCCTTCAGACGTTTGGCGTGACAGCTCGCGCACTTCTTGTCGAAGATGGGCTTGACGTGCCTGGCGAAGCTGGGCGTCTCGATCTTGGCCAACTCAGCCAGCGCGGCCAGCGACTTCGCATCTTGCGCTTCCTCTTCAGGCGCGGCCCACGCGCGCATGAACGCCACGATGACGCGAATTTCTTGATCAGTCAACGGGCCGCCATAGGCCAGGCCAAACGCCTGCATCCCCTCGCCGGGCTGCCCGAAGCGGATGATCTCGCTCGTGGTATCGTCATAGTGCGTCTTCAGGAAATCCTCGGAGTTGAGAGGGGCTGTGAACTCGCCGGACTTAAGTTGCGCGCCCTCGCCATCCGCGCCGTGACACTCAGCGCAGTGCTTCTGATACAACTCCTCGCCGGCCGCGATCTGCGCCGCAGGCGTGACGCCCAAATCGGTCGCCTCGGCCTGGGGCGGCGTGGTCACGACAGCCTGAATGGTGAGAAACGCCATGCCGAGCACGATCAGGGTCATGAGCGCGGTCGCCACGGGACGATTGCGGGGATGGCGCTTGGGATTGCGATCGAAGAACGGGAGGCCAAAGAGACCCAGGGCAATGAGCACCCCCAGGCCGGTGATCGCCACGGCTTCCAGTTGGCCCGGGAAGTACTTGAGCAACTGAAAGGTCCACAGGAAGTACCATTCCGGCCGCGGGATGTACGCAGCGTCGCTGGGATTGGCCGGCGGCTCGTTGGGAATCCCCACGAAGACCACCAGACCCAGGAGCAACACAAAGAGCATCAGCGAAACAACGGCGTCTTTGGCGATCGCATCGGGCCAGAACATCTCGCCCTCGGCCTTTTTCTCCTTGTAGTGCTCAAGGTAGCGTTGCTTATCCGCCTCGTTCATGTCGCCAGTCTCCCCTCTCACTCATCCCGTTGCGGCGGGGCCGTGATGCCGATGCGGATGATCAGATACAGATGCACGAAGACCAGAGCGACGAGCGCGGCCGGCGCCCACCAGATGTGCAGACCATAGAAGCGCGCCAGCGTGACCGCGCCGATCTCGCCGCCCCCGCGCACGATGCGCAACAGGAGCGGGCCGATCACGGGCGGCGCGCCAATCACAGCCGTGCCCACCGAACTCGCCCAATACGCCTTCTGGTTCCACGGCAGCAAGTAGCCGCTGAAGCCCATCACCAGCACGCCCAGCAACAGCACAGCGCCGGTGAGCCAGGTCAGCTCCCGCGGGAACTTGTAGGCGCCGAGGAAATAGGTCCTCAACATGTGGAGAAAGACGACGATGACCAGCAGCGTGGCGCCCCAATGGTGGATGCCTCGGATGAGCCAGCCGAAAGTCACTTCGGTCATGATATACTGAATGCTGTCGTAGGCATGGTCCGGCGAGGGGATGTAGTAGATCGTCAACAGCATGCCCGTGATGCCCTGCAGCGCGCCGAGGATCATGCTGGCGCTGCCGAGGGTATACAGCCAGTTGGTACGCGGCACGGGCCGGGCGAGGATGGTCCTCCACAGCGTCAGCAGACCTGCGCGCTCATCCAGCCAGCCGAACAGCCTGCGGCCGCGGGATTCGGGCTGAGGGGTGGGGTTTTCGGCCACGGCTAGGCCTCCAATTTGATCTGGATTTGGCCGTTCTCGATGCGCGTCTCGAATTGGTCCAGGGGCCGTGGGGGCGGGCCGGCCACCACCTCGCCGTTGACGCCGAACAGAGCATCGTGACAGGGGCAGAAGAAGCCGCGCTTCTCGTCGTTCCACACGACGCGGCAGTTCAGGTGCGTACAGACATTAGAGAACACCTTGACGTTCTGACCGTCGTGGGTCACAGCATAGGCCACGCCCGTCTGGGTGGATTCGACCCAACCGTCCTTGATCTTGCGCGAGAAAGGAAAGCCGGTGGGCGCGCCGGGCGTCAGCCCGGCCAGCGGGCCGAGAGGCAGCCACATCTCCTGCGTCTGGCGCTTCACGCCGGGAGAAATCAAAAAGCCGATCGCTGGCAGTCCGACAACCGTCGTGACCAGCCCCGCGACAACACCGATGATGCCTGAAAGAAACTTGCGCCGGCCCACCTCTTCGTGGGAAGACGATAGATCGCTCATCTGACAGCAGACCTCCTTGCGCCGTGCGGATCAGGCCTGGCTCGGCTGGCTGCCCGGCTGATCGCCGAATGGCCTCGGCGCAATGTCCATCAGATAGCCATAGCGAGCCTTGAATTCCTCGGTGGATAGATTGGTGTGCGCGGCCATGCGCGCCAGAAAGATGCCGTCGTCCGCGTGCTGCGGCGTCAGCCGGATCATGAACTTGCGAGCCGATCGGTAGGTGAAGGAGTTGATGTTGACCAGCCGCACCTCGGTGCGCCCTGTCTTCGGGTTCATCATCGTCTCGAACCGCATCGGTACGATCTGGTTCTGTTGCAGCGTGATGGTCGCGTTCGTGCCGCCGGAGAGCAGGAAATCCACCGTCGCCTCGCCCAGACTCCGCGTATAGTCTATGTCGAAGGCCACAGGCGGCGCGCAACGCAACTCGTAGCCCAGCTCCTTGTCTACTACCCGGACCCCCACCTGGAGCGCCTTCAGATCCTTGTTGACTTGCTGTCTGAGAAGATCGGAGAAGTTGATCTCCCCCAACCGGGGATGACCGTGCTCATCCAACGGGATGTCGCCCAGCGCCTTGAGGTCATCTTCATCCATCTGTTCGACGATGCCCTCGGCCACCAGCGCGACGCCGTAGTTGCGACCCTCCACCAGGCGGCGGATCATCGAAGTGGCCAGGATGTCCACCACATGCTGCAGGCGGATCTTCTCGTCGCCCCATTCTTCGGGGATCAGTGTGAGGGTGGCGCCCGAGCTCTTGCCGATGCCCAGCGCCAGATGGCCGGCCTTGCGGCCCATGGTCACCACCACGAACCAATGCTGGCTGGTGCGGGCGTCTTCCATGAAGTTCATGACGATGCGCGTGCCCAGCTCGCGCGCGGTCTCGAAACCGAAGGTCGGAATGCCTTCGGGCAATGGCAGATCGTTGTCAATCGTCTTCGGCACATGCGCGCAGCGGATCGCGATCCCCATCTGCTCCTGCGCATAGCTGGCCACCTTGTAGACAGAAAACGCGGTGTCATCGCCGCCAATGCCGATCAGACAGGTGACGCCGGCTTCCAGGAGCGCCGACGCGCAGCGCCGCAGGTCATCATCCTCTTTGGTTGGGTTCGCGCGCGAGGTGCGCAGGATCGAGCCTCCCTCCAGGTGGATCCGGCTCACGTCGTCAATCGTCAGCGGCATGCCCACCAGTTTGCCGTGCATCAGATGCTTGAAACCATCGTAGATGCCGACCACCTCGTGGCCGCGATTGATGGCCTCGATGGTCGCGGAATGGATCACGCTGTTGATGCCGGGCGCCGGCCCGCCGCCGACCAGAATGCCGACCTTTTCTTTACGGGTGCTGTTCATCGGTGATTCCTTATTGCTTGGTTCGCCAGTAACAGGCTTGAGGCGTAGGGCCGATTATACCTGCCAGGCCACGGTTCGTCAAACGTTCCCCTATCCGCTTCCATCCCTCGTCGGCTTCTTATAGCCTCTCGATCACCGCCGATGCGAACTCCGAGGTTTTGACCTCGCGGGCGTCCTCCATCTGGCGCGCGAAGTCGTAGGTCACGATCCTGTCGGCGACCGTCCTGGTGTACGCCTGCTCCGCGGCCTGGGCGGCCTCGCCCCAGCCGATGTAGTGCAACATCATCACGCCCGAGAGGAGCAGGCTGCCGGGGTTGACCTTGTCCTGGTTGGCGTACTTCGGCGCGGTGCCGTGGGTGGCCTCGAACATGGCCAGGTAGTCGCCGATGTTGGCGCCGGGCGCGATGCCGACCCCGCCCACCTCGGCCGCGACCGCGTCGCTCAGATAGTCGCCGTTCAGGTTGGGCGTGGCGATCACATCATACTCGGCTGGCCGCAGAAGCATCTGCTGGAACATGATGTCGGCGATGCGGTCCTTGATCACGATCTTGCCCGCCGGCTGCCGGCCGCCGAATTCATCCCAAAGCTGCTGCTCGGTGATGGCGACCGCGGCGTATTCCTGCTGCGCCAGCTCGTAGCCCCACTGCATGAATGCGCCTTCGGTGAACTTCTGAATGTTGCCCTTGTGTACGAAGGTCACGCTCCTCCGACCGTTAGCCACCGCGTCGTCGAGCGCCTTGCGAACCAACCGCTTGGTGCCGAACTCGCTGATCGGCTTGATGCCGATGCCAGAGTTGGGCCAGAACTTCGCACCCATCTCCTCTGTGAGGAACTTCTCCACCCTGGCCGCTTCGGGCGAGCCGGCCTTCCACTCGACGCCGGCGTAGACATCCTCGGTGTTCTCGCGGAAGATGACCACGTCTACATCCTGCGGCCGGCGCAAGGGGCTGGGCACGCCCGGATACCATTTGACCGGCCGGATGCAGGCATACAGGTCGAGATCTTTACGCAGCGCGACGTTCAGGCTGCGAAAACCGCCCCCCACCGGCGTCGTCAGGGGGCCTTTGATGCCCACGATGAACTCGCGGATCGCCGCCAGGCTCTCGGCCGGGAAGTAGTCGCCGCCAAAGATTTTGGCGGCCTTCTCACCCGCGTAGATCTCCATCCACGCGATCTTGCGCTGGCCCCCATAAGCTTTCTGGATGGCCGCGTCCCAGATGCGCTTGGATGCCGTCATGATGTCTGGCCCGATGCCATCCCCCTCGATCCAGAGCAGGATCGGGTTGTCGGGCACGTTCAGCTTACCCTCGCGCACGGTGATGCGCTCGCCGTGGGCCGGAACGGTTATTCTGTCGTGGGACATGGTTGCCTCGTCAGTCTGATGATTGTTGGCGCGACCGAGAAAGCCAGGCGGCCGCCTGCACTGCGAATGCGATGTTCGATGTCGGCAAATCGCGTTCCTCCAGGGCCGCCCAATCAATCCTTCCCCAGCATATCGCGCAACACCGTCTGCAAGATCCCGCCGTTCTCATAGTACCCAACCTCGACCGGCGTGTCAATGCGCGACATGACTTCGAAGGTCTTGACAGCTCCATCGGAGGCAGTAGCGCGAACGGTCAAATGTTGTTTGGGTTTCATCTCGGCGCCCGCGATGCCGACGATGTCGAACGTCTCGAAGCCGGTGAGGCCGAGGGAAGCGGCATTCTGGCCGGGCAGGAATTGGAGCGGCAGGACCCCGATGCCCACCAGGTTGCTGCGGTGGATGCGCTCGAAGCTCTCGGCGATGATGGCTTTGACCCCTAGCAGGTGCGGGCCCTTGGCTGCCCAGTCACGGCTAGAACCTGTGCCGTACTCCTTGCCTGCGATCACGATGGTAGGAATGCCGGCCGCCTGATATTTCATCGCCGCATCGTAGATGGGCATGACCGCTGAATCGAGACTCTTCTCGCCTGACTCCCCTTGCTTCGCCAGGACAGGCTGGCCCCTGGCCCCTGCACCCTGATACACCGTAAAGCCGCCCTCTGCCCGCGGCGTGAGCCTGTTCCTGATGCGGATGTTGGCGAATGCCCCGCGCATCAACACCTCATGATTTCCGCGCCGCGTCCCATACTGATTGAACTCGCTTTCGGGCACGCCCAACGAAAGCAGATACTCGCCGGCCGGGCTGTTGGCCGCAATGCCGCCCGCGGGCGAGATGTGATCGGTGGTGATGGAGTCGCCCAACATTGCCAGCGCCCGCGCGCCGCGGATGTCGGATAGCGGCGCTGGCTCGCTCGCCAGATCTACGAAATAGGGCGGCTCCTTGACATAGGTGCTGTGCGGGTCCCAGGCGTACATCTCAGCCTCGGCTACCGCCACCTGGTTCCACATGTCGTTGCCGGAATAGACGTTGCTGTACTGCTGGCGGAACATCTCCGGGTCCAGGCTGTCAGCGATCGCCGCCTGAATCTCCTCCTGGCTCGGCCAGACATCGCGCAGGTAGACCGGCTTGCCATCGGACCCGAAGCCCAGCGCGTCTCGCGTCAGATCAACGCTGATGTTGCCGGCGAGGGCGTAGGCGACGACCAGCATCGGGCTGGCGAGATAGTTGGCGCGCACCTGGGGATGCACGCGGCCTTCGAAGTTGCGATTGCCCGAAATCACCGCCGCGACGGTCATGGCGTTCTCTCGAATGGCCGCGGCGATCTCATCGGGCAGCGGCCCGCTGTTGCCGATGCAGGTCGTGCAGCCATAGCCGACCGTGTGGAAGCCGAGCGCCTCCAGGTAGGGCGTCAGCCCGGCCTTGTCCAGATAACTCGTCACCACCTTCGAGCCGGGCGCCAGGCTGGTCTTGACCCACGGCTGCACCTTCAACCCGCGCTCCACTGCCCGCTTCGCCAACAGACCCGCGCCGATCATCACGCTCGAGTTGCTGGTGTTGGTGCACGATGTGATCGCGGCGATGACCACCGCGCCGTGCTCGAACATCTGCCTGGGGAGCGGCGGCAGGGCCGGAAACGCCTGGCGGAAGCTGGCGGGCGCATCTTTCAGATCGACGCGATCTTGCGGTCGTCGCGGGCCGGCCAGACTCGGCCTCACCGCGCCCAGGTCCAGCTCCAGCGTGTCGCTGAAGATGGGATCGGCCGTCTGGTCGGTGCGGAAAAGGCCCTGCGCACGACAGTAACGCTCCACCAGGTCTATCAGTTCGGCGGGCCGGCCCGTCAGAGCCAGATAGCGCAACGTCTCCGCGTCCACAGGGAAGAAGCCCATCGTTGCGCCGTAGTCGGGCGCCATGTTGGCGATGGTGGCGCGGTCGGGCAGGCTGAGCCGGCTGAGACCAGGGCCGTAGAACTCCACGAACTTGTCCACCACCCCCTTTGCGCGCAGCATCTGCGTGACCGTGAGCACCAGATCAGTCGCGGTCGCGCCCTCTGGCAGTCGGCCGCGCAGCTTGAAGCCGACCACCTGCGGCGTGAGCATGTAGATCGGCTGGCCAAGCATGACCGCTTCGGCTTCGATGCCGCCGACGCCCCAACCCAGCACGCCGAGGCCGTTGACCATCGTCGTGTGGCTGTCCGCGCCGACCAAGGTGTCCGGGAAGATGACGCTGGACGTAGTGCGTAGTGCGTATTGCGTGTCGCCGGCGAAGTCTGCGGCTTGTTGGCGGACGACGGTCGCCAGGTACTCCAGGTTGACCTGGTGAACGATGCCGGTGGCGGGCGGAACCACCCGGAAATTGCTGAAGGCGCTCTGGCCCCACTTGAGGAACTCGTAGCGTTCACGGTTGCGCTCGAACTCGCGCTCGGCGTTGAAGAGGAGCGCGAAGCGTGAGCCGAACCGATCCACCTGGACCGAATGATCAATGACCAGATCCACCGCGATTTGCGGATTGACGCGTTTCGGATCACCGCCGAGCCGAGCCATCGCCCCGCGCATAGCGGCGAGATCCACCACGGCCGGCACAGCCGTGAAGTCCTGAAAAATCACGCGCGCTGGCTTGAAGGGCAACTCGACCGCGGCGGGGCGCGCAGCATCCCAACGGGCCAGACGGACCACGTCATCTTCGGTGACGGCGAAGTTGTCCACCTGGCGCAGGAGCGCCTCCAACAAGACCTTGATCGAGAACGGCAGCCGCGAGACCGCGCCGACGCCGGCCTCCTCGAGCCGCTGCAGGCGATAGTAGTAGGTCAGTTCGGCCGCGCCCGGCAGGAGCGCACGAGCGCCGAAGGGATCGAGATGCGCTTGGGTCACTGGTCACTCTCCACCCCCATGATCTACGCTGCTGAAGGTAGGTTGGCTAATTGTGCGCTGATTACGGGTCTAGTTCAGTGGTCTTTGAATCCCACTAACCTGCCTTCACCAGCTCTGTATCGCCCTCGGCATATGCGAACAGATCGCCGATGGACTGGCGCGTGTAGTTGCGCCAGATCGCCTCGCCGAACACGGACGCCACCGAGAGCACCGTGACGTTCGACCGGCGCTTTTCCTTCGGAACCGGCACCGTATCGGTGGTCACGATCTCGACGATCTGGGGGATGTCCGCCAGACGATCCAGCGCGCCATCCGTGAAGAGGCCATGGGTGCAGACCACGATTAGCTCGGCGGCGCCACTCTCGAGGAGCGCCTTGGACAGCTCGACCACCGAGCCGCCCGTCGCGATCTCATCGTCGTAGATCACGACCCGCTTGAAGCCCTGTACCTGCTTACGGATCGAGTCGCCGATCCGCACATCATGGTCAGAAACCCGCGTCTTGTCGGCCGAGGCCACCGGCAGCTTCAGCCGATAAGCCAGCCGCGCGGCCGAACCGGCGCGGCCATAGTCGGGCGCCACGACGATCGTATCGGCAGACGAGAACCTGCGCCTGGCCAGATAGGCGATGAAGAGCCCGCGGGCCGTCAGCGGATCGGTCGGCAGGCTGAAAAAGCCCC
>Ga0194127_10000472_pt1 | contig 63955 bp, 60 predicted proteins | sample TA2KigC100mmetaG_FD_148624 | JGI IMG/M metagenome (GOLD analysis project Ga0194127, IMG submission 148624) | Freshwater microbial communities from Lake Tanganyika, Tanzania - TA2015036 Kigoma Deep Cast 100m | ecosystem: Environmental > Aquatic > Freshwater > Lake | place: Tanzania: Lake... | reverse complement strand
CAAGAATAAATTGCGACAAAAAAAGAGCCGTGGGAGTTTTTTGCTCTCACGGCTCGAATTGATTCGACCTGGCACTTAGAAAATCGATTGCTTTTTTGGGGCCCTTGACAAGTGCAGTAATCGGTACCTGCGTGTGGGCGGGCGTGGATTCTGTTTGGGAGCAGGAAAAACTCGAAGCCAGAAAAATGCCTGAAAACGCGCAGACTCCCACCAGTCGGGTGCACGCTGTGTTAGCTGGCTCACGTTCATTTGGCTTCATTTTTGTTCAAGTCTTTTTTTTACTTTCCTTTCCTGTCTCCAGAAGTAGATCCTATCTGATAATCTTCGAAATATAGACGGTGGTTTGATTTTCCCAGTTCTATAGTGATATTTTGGATTGTACACACCCTCAGAGTATTTTGAATACACATTTCCTTCTGCATCAAATACATTGACGCCTAAATATCTATTAGGGACGGAGATTTCTGCGGTTACTGCATCTGATAAATAGAATATTGCAGTTTTTCCATCTTCCAGCGTTAATGGCAAAGTAGGCGGCTTTACGCCTTCCTAATTTTTCCAGAGTGAACCACTTGGTACTCCGTCGGCGAACCATTTCTCTTTTTTATCTAGGATTGCCAGACTAATTTGCTCGATTGTAATAGGTCTGATCCCGATATTTGTTATCACCAAACGGTGAGCTTGAAAAAAGGCTATCTCCTCGAGATTCAATTTCAGTTTTCTCTTGTCCTTATTTACTTCTCTAATAGCCAAGTAAGTAGAAAGGATTGAACCCCAAAGGGCGAAAATGAGGGTAACAACATCAAGAGTGCTCATTTGTCTACAATGATATCCCTATCGCGTGTTGAAGAAAATGAATTCGTAAATGTCCTAGATTATCAGAGCCAGCTAACGAGACTGTCGAAAAACCCAACTATGCCTTCGAGCGCCGGGCGCCAGCGCCCGACTTTACAGCCAGAGTACGGTTGGGACCGGTTGTTGGAGGGCTGAATGGGCTAGATCAGCGCCCCAAAGGAGTGGATCTTGCCGATATGGTGAACCAGAGCGAACAGCGTCCATTGTACATCCACTTTCCGCTTGGTACGCAGGGTAAAGCGATGCATCCGTTTCTGCACACAGATGTTCGAAAAGACCGGTTCGACGATCCCCAGCCGTCTGGCATAGATGCGCTTGCCGACTTCACTATCGATCTTCACCTTCATCTCATCGATCAGGTTGGGCTGCTGGCTGTCGACTTGGATGGAAAGATACCTGGGCAAGCAGTGGGACAAACAGGCGGTGCGCTTGCTGCAACTGTCGGGCTTTGGCGTGGTGATGACGATGACCGTATTATCTGCCATTGGCGATATATCGCGCTTTGAAGACGCCAAGCAACTGGTGGGCTATTCCGGTTTGGGAGCGGGCGTACATGACAGTAGACAAAAGCATCGTGAGAAAGGGATCACCAAATTTGGATGCAAAGAATTGCGCTGGGCCTTGGTGGAAGCCTCATGGCAGGCGGTGCGTTCAAACCCGCGCTGGAAGGCAGAGTATCAGGAACTGTGCAAGCGCAAACATCAAAATCAGGCGATTGTTGCGATTGCGCGGAAACTGCTGGTGACGATCTGGTATTTGCTGAGTCGGAAAGAAGCCTACAACAAATCGAGCGCAGAAGATCTGGCCTACAAAATGTTGACGTGGGCTTGGCAGATGGACAAGAGCGCCTTGAATGGCATGACCAATCAACAGTTCGCAAAATATGGATTGCTGCGACTTGGACAGGGAGAGAATTTGACGCGGATTGTCAAAGGCGGATTGCCGCGACGGATCGCTTCAAAGGAGGAAGTGCTGGCTTTGAAACCAGAACTATTCCTGAAACAATAACCATGCAAACTCCTAAGTAAATTGCGCAGAAAAATTAGCGCTCAACTCGGCAGGAGTTCCTGGCGGGCTGGCGAAGCGTTGCCTTGGTCTCGAAATAACTCATCGTCGCACAACACAAAGAGCTTTGGAAAATCCCCGGATTTCCAAAGCTCTTTTATTTCACAATACTTCTTCACCCCTTGACAACTGCTACTCATCGGTCGGCGGCTTTCATTGTTTGTGAATATACTCGCTTGTTAGGCTTGGCGAAAAACTCTCTGTAGTTTGTGTATCAAACACAACATCGTCTCTGTGACAATAATAAAGACGCACCCATTTTTCAATCGCACTATCCCAAATGACTTTTTCACGTGAATATTTTTCACTTTCCTTTTTATTTTGGCTCTTTGAATATGCAATGCCACCCACCCATAGCAAGGCATATATGACCCCAAACACTGCCGCCAAGCCGATAAAGAATAGTGCCACTCCTCTTTCCCCAGAATAAGATTCGGGAGAAAGCAGAGAAAGCAGATCAACGCCATACCAAATTGGTGACCAAATTGGTGCAGCGAAAAAGCATCCCAATAACACAAGTAGGAAAATGCAGGGAGCACCACTATTCACGAAACTTGTGTGAGGTTCTCTAGGAGGAGATAAAAGGCGCGCCAAATCAGTGCTGGTGCTACCGCTTAAGCTGGTGTAACCGCTAACTGTTCCCCAATTTCCTCCAGAATAACTCACTCCCCCCGAGGGACCAGAGAATGATCCCCTAACCGTACCACCAGACACAATTGATGAAACCTTTTGAAGGGCATCATCCTTGCCGCAAATTGGACATTCAATAGTCATAAGACATCCCTTGCTTTCTCGAAGATAGCCGCCTAACGAGACTGTCGAAAAACCCAACTATGCCTTCGAGCGCCGGGCGCCAGCGCCCGACTTTACAGCCAGAGTACGGTTGGGACCGGTTGTTGGAGGGCTGAATGGGCTAGATCAGCCCCCAAAGGAGTGGATCTTGCCGATATGGTGAACCAGAGCGAACCGCGTACGCGTCCATTGTACATCTACTTTACGTTTGGAGCGCAAGCTGAAGCGATGCATCCGCTTTTGTACACAGAGGTTGGCAAAGACCGGCTCGACGATCCCCAGCCGTCTGGCATAGATGCGCTTGCCGCATCTGTCCCAGTTGGACTAAGCCGCACGCATGAGAACACAGACCAGCCAATTGGAAATTAAAGCTCAAACACTTGCTGGGTCAGCCAGCCCAAACACACATCCACCAATCATTAAGATAATTGTACATGCGAATAGCAACTTTTAACAAACGAACCCGGAGCAAAATCAGCTTTCAAGTGTCAGTCTGGCAACTCCCAGGAATGCGAAAGCAGAGACAGCGGAGATCAAGACCGATGCGGAGGTGATCTCTATCAGGCGGAGAGCAGAAAACCGGCTCATGGGGAACGACAAAGGGAAGGAGCAATAGCTCTAACTGGCTTTCATCGAGCGGGCAAGCAGGTCCCTAAGTGTATAGGAATACCCAATCAGAATCAACTCCGGGGCAACGGAGCCGGCGGTTTCGATTCTGAAATTGCCCACCCCGAAAATACGGTCGAGCAGGTTCTGGTCCGCGGCGTAGTTGGTGACGCGCGAGAAAGGAATGACCACCTCGCTCTTACTGAAGATCCCCTGTTGGTACATCAAGCTGTCCTCATAAACGTCCAGCCTTTCAGAAAAATGCGCAATGATGCGCGGGTTGACCAACGACCACCAGCGTATGACAGGTTTGAATGATTGCATGCTGTTTGTCCTTTCCTGGGTAAGTATAGTACAGAATTTACATTAAATAAAAACCCCTAGAAAAAATCCAGGGGTCATTTTGCTCCTTGCCTAGGACTTGAACCTAGAACCTAGCGGTTAACAGCCGCTCGCTCTGCCAATTGAGCTAGCAAGGAAAGCGGCCGACATTATACGGGTCAGGATGGGGAATGTCAAGGAAAATGATTTATGTCGCTGCGAGACGCCGGTCTTGTACTATGGCGGCGAAGCAATCCCCTTTTCACGAGGAGGTTGCTTCGTCGGGGAGAGCGCCCTCCTCGCAACGACATACTATACAAAATCAATATTGTATCGAACTCAAATTATCCAGTTTTTCTGTGCTGTGCGTAGCGTTGATGCGGCGGATGGTGCCCGTCAGTCCGCGCACCACGAGCGTATCCGTGGTGATGTGATCGCCGTAATAGCGCACGCCCTGGAGCAATTCGCCATCGGTAATGCCGGTCGTGGCAAAGAAGACGTCCTCCGATGAAACCAGATCATTCATCGTCAACACTTTATCGAAATCATAACCTGCTTCGCGTCCGCGCCGTAATTCATCATCGTCACGCGCAAAGAGCTTGCCTTGAATCTCGCCGCCCATGGCGCGCAATGCACAAGCCGTCAGCACGCCTTCCGGTGTGCCGCCAATCCCGAGTAAAACATCCACGCCCGATTCAGGCTGTGCGGCCATCAAGGCCGCGGCTACGTCCCCGTCCGGTATCTGGCGGATGCGCGCGCCAGCCTTGCGGATCTCGGCAACCATATCATCGTGACGCGGGCGGTCAAGGATGATGATGGTTAAATCTTCTATGTGTTTCCCTTTGGCTTTTGCAATCACCTTAAGATTTTCAGTGATTGACTTTTCAATATCGATCTTCCCCTTTGCTTCAGGACCCACAGCAAGTTTATTCATGTATACAAAAGGGCCGGGGTCAAACATCGTGCCGCGCGGCGCAAGCGCCACCATCGCAAGCGAATTTGAGCGGCCAAATGCCAAAGGGCGAGTCCCGTCAATGGGGTCCACAGCCACATCCACGTCAGGCGATGAACCGTTGCCGACCTTCTCTCCATTGAACAACATCGGCGCCTTATCCTTCTCCCCTTCTCCGATGACGATGACGCCGTTCATATCCACAGTGCTGAGGACTAACCGCATCGCATTGACGGCGGCCTGATCCGCGCCTTCTTTATCTCCCCGTCCCATAAAGCGACCTGCCAACATGGCCGCGGCTTCAGTGACACGCGCCAACTCCAACGCGAGATTGCGGGTAGGTGTAGCGCCACGGACTTCCATTTTGCCTCCAGGGTTTATAGGATGAACCAGACGAGGAAGTAATAACCGATCACTGCGCCCCATAACCACGAATCAACGCGGTCAAAAAAGCCGCCATGACCGGGAATAATGTCGCTTGAATCTTTGAGGCCCGATTGCCGTTTGATCATGCTCTCGCCGAGGTCGCCCAGCGGCGTAAGTATTCCAAGGATGAGCCCGAGCAATGCGCCTTGCAGGATGGTGATATTTCCTGAAAAATTTCCGAATGTGGAATAGGCATAGACTAGGAAAGCGCCGCCGATCATGCCGGTGAAAATACTGGCAGCGTAACCCTCCCAGCTTTTCCTGGGGCTGAGGCGCGGCGCCATTTTATGTTTTCCATAGGCCCTGCCAATGGAGTAGGCGCCTGAATCTGCAAGCCAGACCGAAGGCAAAACGAGCATGAACCACCAGCCGCCTTCGGGAAGATTACGCAACTCAAATAAATATCCGCCAATCCAGCCCAGGTAGGTCAGCCCTGCGATGGTAATGGCAAAATCAAGCGCGGACTGATCGCGGCCGCGCTCATAAGCAATCAGATGATATGCCAGTGCAATCAGAATTGCGGCGGCATACACGGGCATGGCGTATTCCGGAAAGAACGTGCGCGTGAGGAGAATGAAAGCCACGCCGCCCATGGTGATATGAATTTGAGGTTCCAGTTTTACCGCGCGGAATAATTGCACGTACTCCCAGGCCGCGCCGATCAGAAATGTCGCCATCAATAGAAAATAAAAGATGCCGCCAAGCAGGACGGCGGGCATACCAATTGTAGTCAAAGCGAGGGCTGTGATCAACCTTCTACGCATTGGATTCCAGAAGTTCCCCCGAAGATACCTTTCCAAATCGCCTGTCACGCTGGGCAAACGACTCCAACGCATGGCGATATTCTTCCTTGTCAAAATCAGGCCAGAAGGTCGGCGTGATGTACCATTCTGAATAAGCGGCCTGCCAGATCAGGAAATTACTCACGCGCAATTCGCCCGATGTACGAATGATGAGATCAGGGTCCGGCACATTTGCCGTGAACAGATATTTGCCAACCAATTCATCAGTCACATCTACTGCGGGTATGCCGTCATTGATGATCTTCTGGATCGCGCATACGATCTCGTCCCGTCCGCCGTAATTGAATGCAACGTTCAAAATAAGACGATCATTGTTCTTCGTCAATTCGATGGCTTTGAGAACCTTTTTTTGGATCCTCGGCTCCAGCCCCTCCAGCCGCCCAATGTGACGTAGCTGCACACCTTCCCTGTTGAGTTCATTAAGTTCGTGATCGATCACATCCTGAAGAATGAGCATTAACCCTTTCACCTCTTCAGGCGGACGCCCCCAGTTTTCAGTGGAAAATGCGTAAATCGTTAAGTATTTCACGCCAAATTCAACCGTCGAACGGATGACACGGCGCAGGTTTTCCGTCCCTGCCTTGTGTCCGGACAGGCGCGGCAGGCCGCGTTGAAGCGCCCAACGCCCATTGCCGTCCATGATCATGGCAACGTGCTGGGGGATTTTTTCAAGGGGAATCGCAGAGGGTGTTTCAGCCATGTGATAAACGCTTTTTTTAATACCATTTATGAGTCTGTTGCAAAAAGGACTCTTTACCGCGAAGAGGCGAAGGCCGCGAAGAAAAAAATTAAAATCGCGAAGGTTTTCTTAAAGATATTTCGATTGATTCTTTAATATCTTAAGAACTTCTTCGCATTCTTCGTGGTCTCACCTGCACTCCCGAAAGAGTGTCGGGACGATGTGGCGTGCGCCGCACACCTGCCCTCCCACTCGCCCGCTTCGGGGACTGTAGTGGCGGGCAGTGCCAGGGAGTGTCGCGGTGAAAAAAGATTTTTGCAGTGCAGTCATTTACAGCGTCTCAAAGTAAATCACACTTCCATGATCTCATTTTCTTTGGTGTAGCCGTGCCTGGCGATATCTTCAACAAACTTGTCGGTCAGTTTCTGCAAGTCTTCTTCGCCGCGTTTGAGATCATCTTCCGTGATCAATTTTTCCTTTTCATATTCACGAATATCGTTATGCAGATCGCGGCGGATATTTCGCACAGCCACACGGGCTTCCTCGAGCCGATGGTGCATTTGTTTGACCAAGCTGCGGCGGCGTTCTTCGTCCAGCGGAGGCAGGTTCAGGTGGATGACCTTTCCATCAGAGTTGGGGTTCAAGCCTAGGTTTGAGGCCTGAATCGCTTTTTCAATATCCTTAATGGAAGCTGCATCGAAGGGTTTGATCAACAACGAGCGCGGTTCAGGCACACTGATCGAGGCCAGCTGCATAAGATGAGTGGGCGTGCCGTAATACTCCACCGCGAGTTTTTCAACCAACGCCGGGCTGGCGCGTCCCGTACGAATGCCGGCGAGATGATCTACCAGAGAATGAATCGCGCCGCTCATACGGGTTTCGGCATCTTTCAACAGATCTTTAATTTCGTCTGTACTCACGATCTTCCTCCTGAAATTAATTACTACATAAGGATACCTTAAAATAAGAATTTAGGCTATGGGGGCAGTAAAAAAGTGAGAGGAAATGTAAAAATTTGAGAGACTCTCAATTAACAAACCTTTCCTCCTTCCATCATTTTATTTCTCAAGCACTCACTAACGTCCCTACCGTTTCACCGCGTAATGCACTGAGCAGGGCATGATCGTCCCAAAGATTGAGCACAAGAATGGGCAGGTTATTTTCCATGCACAATGTGACGGCGGTGCTGTCCATTACTCCGAGACGGAGGTTAAGGACTTCGATATAACTTAGATGATCGAATTTTTTTGCGTTGGGATTCTTCCTTGGATCTGAATCATAGATGCCATCCACCTTGGTGGCTTTGATGACAACCTGCGCGTCTATTTCAGTGGCGCGTAATGCGGCTGCGGTATCTGTGGAGAAAAACGGGTTGCCTGTGCCAGCGCCAAAAATGACCACCCGCCCCTTTTCAAGATGACGCACAGCGCGCCGGCGGATGTAAGGCTCGGCAATGGCACGCATCTCAATGGCAGACATGACGCGCGTGAAAACACCCTGTCTTTCAAGGGCATCCATCAAGGCCATGGCGTTCATCACCGTGGCCAGCATACCCATGTAATCCGCAGTCGAACGATCCATGCCCCGCTCGAGTCCCTGCTTGCCGCGCCACAAATTTCCCGCACCGATGACCACAGCCACATCCACACCCATCTCACGGACGTCTTTGATACGGCTGGCAATTGATTCGGCTTCGTCCACGTCAATGCCAAAACCAGATTTGCCGCCAAGCGCTTCCCCACTTAATTTGAGCAGGATCCGTTTATATTTCAATTCAGCCATTCATACCTCCAATCATTTATTATCGCTCAATCTGGCAAACAAAACAATTTTGACCTGCTCGAAAAAAAGCCAACCCGAAGGCTGGCTTTTTAAACTTATTATTGATTTGTGCTTTCGCCCAGTTCCCAACGTTGGAAGCGGCGGACAATCACACTTTCGCCAATCGCCGCCACATTTTGTAAAATGAGCTTTTCAACGGTCAGTGACTCATCACGAATATAGGCCTGCCGCATCAGGCAAACTTCATCTTTAAACTTCTCAACGCGGCCTTCCACGATCTTCGCCAGCACATTCTTGGGCTTGCCTTCTTCAATGGCGCGCGCTCGGGCGATGTCGGCTTCATGCTCAAGTTCTGCGGCGGGAATTTCATCCGCTTTGACATATTTTGGCGCGCTGGCTGCGATCTGCAATGCGATCTCATGCGCCAGGGTGCGGAATTGCTCCGCGCGGGCCACGAAATCGGTTTCACAATTGACCTCAACCATAACGCCTACACGTCCACCGCCGTGGGAGTATATCTCAACCACGCCATTCGAAGCGTCGCGGTCAGCGCGTTTGGCGGCAGTCGCCATGCCTTTTTCGCGCAGCCAGTCTACGGCTTTCTGGTAATCTCCATCCGCTTCCTGTAATGCTTTACGGCAGTCCAACATCGGAGCATTGGTTGCGGCTCGTAATTGCTTGATCATCTCAGTTGTTATTTCCATAGCACAATCCTTGGTCCAACTTTACAGTTCTTGTTAATTATCCTGTCTTAACTTTAGCGGGGCCATCTTTTGCCTTGCTGGCGCGGGGTTTCCTTTCTTCTACCGCTTTTTCAGCCGCGGGTACAGTGCCTGCTTGCTTGCTGGCGCGAGGCTTCTTTTCTCCTGCCGCTTTTTCAACCGTGGGAGCAGCGTCTGCTTGCTTGCTGGCGCGAGGTTTCTTTTCTTCTGCCGCTTTTTCAACCGTGGGAGCAGCGTCTTCCACCTTGCTAACGCGAGGTTTCTTTTCTTCTGCCGCTTTTTCAGCCACTGGCGGGGTATCTTCAACCTGGCGTCCGACACTTAGTTTCGCCAAAGTGGATTCACCAAGCAAGGCTTCATCGCCCATAGTCTCATCCTGCTCTGCTTCAGAAAGGGGTTTACGAGACGGGCGGGATTTCGGTTTACCTTCAGAATTAAGATCCCCGGCCTGCTCGGGTTCTTCTTCCTTGCGCATGGCTTTGCCTTCAAGCACCGCGTCCGCCATTTTGCCTACCAGCAGTTTGATGGCGCGAATGGCATCATCGTTGGAGGGGATCACATAGTCAATATTTTTGGGGTTGCAATTGGTATCCACCAAAGCCACGATCGGCAGTTTGAGCAGGTTCGCTTCACGAACAGCCGCATCTTCACGTCCCACGTCTATGATGAAAAGCAGATCAGGGCGGCGCTTCATGATGCGGGCGCCGGACAAACGCGTCTGTAAGCGGATGATCTCGCGTTCGATCAACAAACCTTCCTTTTTGGTGAGGCGGTTGATCTCGTCTGTAGCGCGTAATTTCTCAAGGCGCTCCAGTTCCTGAATGCGCTTGTACATCGTAGCCCAGTTTGTGAGCATACCCCCCATCCAGCGCTCGGTTACGTACGGCATGCCGCAGCGGGTGGCTTCTTCAGCCACTGTTTCCTGGGCCTGGCGTTTTGTACCAACGAACAAAACATTGCCGCCATTAGCCACGGTATCGCGAATAACGTTATAGCCCTGATTCAACAACTTGACAGTCTGTTGCAGGTCAAGAATATGAATACCATTACGCTCGGTGAAGATGTACGGTTTCATACGGGCATCCCACTTGTTCGTGCGATGCCCAAAGTGGACGCCGCTCTCAAGCAGGGCCTTCATGGAAATGACAGCCATTATTACTCCTTAACTTTTGCCGTTCTCCAGCACGTGGCGCCACAGCGCCAGCGCGGAACGGAATGAGTTTAGCGGGGATTCGGCTTTACAACCAGACCCGCTCAGGGACGCTTATTGCCCGTCCCAGGCAAGATGTTGCTTGATCCTGATCCTGAGTAAATCGAAAGACGAAGAATCAAAGCGGCGGGATTATAACACAGGATTCTTAACCATCATTATTTGCGTAGCCAACATTCTCTCACGCTGGCTGAACGAAAGTCCTGACATAGAGTGTGTATGCAAATTAAATTTGTGTTACCCTGGGCCGAAGCCCTGAACGAAGTGAAGGGGCGAGCGCAGGGTCTCGTTTTTCCCTAAATCGGGTGAATTCGGGTAAAGGCAGGGATTCTTCGTCGCTCCGCTCCTCAGAATGACATAGCTGTGTTGATTTTGCATACAGGCCCCTAAGTCCTATATCTATATTTTCTCAACCACCCAAAAATGCGAAAGTCCAAATCCCTTCAACGGTGTCGATTCCAAAAATTGCAAAACTGCGCGCAGGAATTTCCCCACTGCGCCAAAACGGGCGATGATATTATCGTACGCGCCAAAGATGATCGTGCGTTCGATGAATTTCACTGACAGGCGATCAAATAATTTTCCCACATCGCGCCTCGAATAAACGCGCACATGCGGCGCCAGTTTATCGCGCAGAACCCGCGGCAGATAATTCACGAACAATATGTTCCCAAAATAATATTTCCCCTTCCAAAAGATTCCGTGCGTTTCGAAAGGATAGCCGCGGTTGGGGCAAAAGATCACGGCGCGCCCACCCACCTTCAGCACGCGCACCATTTCTTCAATCGCGGCGCGGTCATGTTGTACGTGTTCGATCACTTCGTGGCTGAGGATCAAGTCAAAGGTCGAAGCAGGAAGCGGGATGGATTCACCGGCGGCATTAATGATCTTTTCCGATTTGACTCTGGCATCAAGCGCGCGCTCAAAATCATATTCCAAACCGATCACATCTGCGCCGAGGCCTGCCAGCCTCTCAACATACATTCCCACCCCACAGCCGTTTTCAAGCACCCGCCCGCGGACCCGTTCACCCGCAAAGCATGAAATCATCTCAAGGCGGCGTTCCTGCCCCTCCCGCCAGATATAGGAGGGTTCACCTCGTAACGCGGCTTTTTGCATGTCTCTTTCAATCATGGCGGGGATTATACCTTGCGCCTTCACTGCCTCTATGCTAAAATCTCGCATGTAAGGACAACCCAATAGAGAAAACGCCGAGAAGTGGGTAGCCCCCACTTCTTCGCTTGTAAATAGCAGGTATGGAGCTGGCAGCATGGCAAAAAACGATTTTGCATTAGCATTCAATGAAGTGCTTGAAGAAAAACAATTAACCAAGGATATTGTCGTCGCTGCAATCGAGTCGGCAATGGTATCCGCCTATCGCCGCACGGTGGGCGCATCCTCGGCACAGCAGGTGGAAGCGAAATTAGATCCTGAAACCGGGCTTGTGACCGTGTATGCCGAGAAGGAAGTGGTTGAAGACGGTGTTGTTGATGCGCGCACCGAAGTGCTTTTGGAAGAGGCCCGCAAGGTCAACCCTGAGGTTCAGCCCGGCGACATGCTGGTCGTTGAAACCACACCCGCAGACTTTGGCCGTGTGGCGGCTCAAACTGCGCGCCAGGTGATCCAGCAGCGCATCCGCGAGGCGGAACGTTCGAATCAAATGCAATACTTCGAACGTCAAACCGGCGAGATCGTTTCAGGTCTTGTTCAAGCCATCAATGCGCAGGGCGTCACCATCGGACTGGATATGAAGGCTGAAGGTGTGATGCCGAATAACCAGAAAATACCCGGTGAGCGCCTGAAATTACATGACCGCATCCGCGCGGTGGTGATGGAAGTAAAGGACGGCACACGCGGTCCGCAGATCATTCTGTCACGCGCACACCGCAACTTCCTGCGCCGTTTGCTTGAAAATGAAGTACCCGAGATATATCACGGCATTGTTGAGATCCGCGCGATCTCGCGTGAACCGGGCGCACGCGCAAAAGTGGCGGTCTCTGCCACACAGGCCGGGATTGACCCCGTCGGCGCATGTGTAGGCATAAAAGGAGTGCGCATCCAGGCCATCGTGAAGGAATTGCACGACGAAAAAATAGACATCATCCAATGGGATCCGGATCCCATCGTTTATATTTCCAAAGCCATCAGCCCGGCGCGCGTGAACGGCGTCTATCTGGTTGATAACGAAAACACACGGACTGCCACAGTTGTGGTGGGCGAAGATCAATTAAGCCTCGCCATCGGACGTGACGGACAAAATGCCCGCCTCGCCGCGAAATTAACAGGCTGGCGCATTGACATCAAGTCATTGTCGGAGGCTGCCGGCGATACCCTAAATAAGTTACGGGCGAATAAAGAGCTCATGGCATTGCTGCCTGCGGCTGTGGAACAAATTCCGCAAATCGAGGAAATTCTTGCTAAAAAAGCGGAGAGTCGCGCGATCATGCCAGAAGAGTATACGTTACTCGGTCAATTTGTAGAACGCGTGGAACGCCGCACCATTGAAATCAAGGAAGAAGCTGCCCGCGAGGAAGAGGAACGCTCAACCGCTGCGCGCGCAGAGATCCCTGCGGCGGCCTTCAACCTGCCGCTTGATCAGGCTGGCATCAAGGAGCATGTCTTCAACATTCTCACCGAAGCCGGCTTTGAAACGGTTGGCAATTTAATGTTTGCCATGAAGATGGATCCCAATCAGGTGCTCGGACTTGCAGGAATTGGTTCAAAATCCATGCAAAATATTGAAGAAGCGCTTGGCGCCTTGTCCTTCCCGGAACCTGAACCTGAGCCGGAACCCATCAAGGCTGAGGAACCTGTCACAGGTGAGGAAATGTTTGCTGAGCAGAAGCAGGCTGACGAGAACGCGAAACGAGAGGCGAACGCAAAGCGAGTCGTCGAAGAAGAGAACGAACATGCCAAGGACGGCGTCTCTCTGGATGAGTTGTTCAAGATGAAGCCGGAAATCTTCCAGACGACGGGGGTTGCCGAAGATGAATCGGGCGACAAGAAGAAAGACAAGAAAGGCAAGAAGAAGGCAGTTGAATTACAGTTCGACGAAGATCTCGGCACAGTCGTAGGCCGCAAGATTCATAAACGTGGAGAAGACGGCGGCGGCGAGGATTGGTAAACATATAATCCCTCCTTCTGAATGGAGGAGGGGGATGATTGAAAGTGAAGAAGAAACCGATTCACCGCGTAAAGCATGTGCCCCAACGTACTTGTGTGGGATGCCGCGAGATTTTGCCAAAAAGGCAAATGTTGCGGATCGTACGCACGGCTGAGGGAGTACGAGTGGACCCAACCGGTAAATTGGCTGGCAGGGGCGCGTATTTACACGACCGCCGTGAATGCTGGGCGTATGGCTTGAGGGGTGCATTGGCTCATGCGCTCAAAGCAGAATTGACTGCCGAAGACCGCAAGGAATTGGAAAATTTCGTGAAGACCCTGCCGCATGATCATGCTGATCATGCAGAGCCAGACAAGTAAAGCCATGTGAACGAATAGCCACTCGCTGACAGGCCGCTCTTGTTGGGGATTTGAGAAGTAGCGCAGGATTCGCCCTCATCCCAGCCCTTCCCCACAATGAGGAAGGTAGTGCCCTCTCCCTTCGGGAGAGGGCAGGATGAGGGAAAACCCGCAAATTAGAAGGAGGTGGCTTATGAGTAGCAACGGTAATAAACTAGAATTGCCCGCCAGCATCGTCATACGCGATCTGGCGCAAAAGATCGAAAAAAGCCCGATTGATCTGATCAAGAAATTGATGACGAACGGCGTGATGGCGACCATTAACCAGACTGTGGATTTTGACACAGCGGCGATTGTGGTCGCTGAATATGGGTTTGAGGCCGTTCTCGAAGCAGCAGACGAAGCAGCCATAAAAGAGGAAGCAGGTGAAGTACCGCTGTGGCGTCAAATGATCGCCGGTGAAGACGAAGCGCAGTTGAAGCCGCGTCCTCCTGTCGTGACGATTTTGGGTCACGTTGATCACGGCAAGACCAGCCTGTTGGATGCGATCCGTTCCACAGAAGTGGCGGTCGGTGAAGCTGGCGGCATTACCCAGCACATCGGCGCCTATCAAGTGGAGAAGAAGGGCCGTCTGATCACCTTCCTTGACACACCCGGTCACGCCGCATTCACACAAATGCGTGCACGCGGCGCGCAGGGCGCAGATATTGTCGTACTGGTTGTTGCGGCAGATGATGGCATCATGCCGCAAACAAGAGAAGCGATTGCACATGCCAAAGCTGCGCGTGTGCCGATCATGGTGGCATTGAATAAAATCGACAAACCAAACGCTAATCCAGACCGCGTTAAACAACAACTTGCTGAACTTGAACTTGTCCCCGATGATTGGGGCGGCAGCACGATGGTGGTACTGGTCTCTGCCAAACAAAAACAAGGCATAGACGATCTGCTCGAAGGTATTTTGCTCGTGGCAGATAGCAACGGTATCAAAGCCAATCCAAATGGAAAGGTGATCGGCACGGTCATCGAAGCAGAATTGGATAAATCCAAGGGCGTGCTGGCGACTCTGCTCGTTCAAAACGGAACGCTCGAAGCGGGTGACGTCGTCGTGGCCGGGACTGCCTACGGCAAACTGCGCGCCATTACCGATTATAAAAGCAAGTCCATAAAGAAAGCGGGACCCTCCACCCCTGTGGCAGTGATGGGATTAAGTGATGTCCCTTCTGCTGGTGATATTTTCCAGGTTGTAAAAACAGATAAAGAAGCCCGTATCCTTGTCGCTGGGCGGCTGGAAGCCATCAAAACCCAAGCCCAAGCGCGCAAGAAAGTTTCATTGGAAGACCTGTTCGCAAATGTTCAAGCAGGCGAGGCAAAAGAACTTAATCTCATCATCAAAGCGGATGTGCAGGGTTCGCTTGATCCCATCGTCAATGAATTGAACAAACTTGGCGGAGGCGAGATTGGCTTGCACATTCTCCATGCAGAAACAGGGAATATCGGCAACAACGATGTAATGCTTGCTTCGGCTTCAAAAGCGATTATCATTGGCTTCAATGTCCAGGCAGATGTGGACGGGCGCCGCCTGGCTGAAAAAGAAGGCGTGGACATTCGCCTGTACGAGATCATCTACCGCATGACCGAAGATATCGAGAAAGCCCTCAAGGGCATGCTCGAACCGAAACTTGTGGAAAAAACCCTCGGACGCGCCCAAGTATTGCAGGTTTTCACCGCTTCCAAATTCGGCAGGGTTGCGGGATGCAAAGTTACAGACGGTGAGCTTAAACGCGGCGCGAAGGTCCGCCTTTACCGCGGTACGGATACGATTTACGAAGGCGACCTCTCCTCATTGCGTCATGAAAAAGAAGACGTTAAAGAGATTCGCCAGGGATTTGAATGTGGTGTGGGCTTTAAGAGCTTCAATGACATTCAACCCGGCGACATGCTGATGTGTTACATTGTTGAATAACGGGTCTCGATACGTCCTTCGCGAAAAACGCTCAGGCTATGTTTCGACAAAGCTCAACAATCACTCGACCATCAATCGAAAATCGTAAATTAAAAAATCGAAAATCATAAACATGCCATCAGGAATTCGATTACAACGCATTGCAGATCGTGTAAAGCAGGAACTGGCGCAGATGCTGATCCGCGAGTTGAGTGACCCGCGCCTGAAACAAATTTTTGTGACAGATGTAAAAATAGACCGGGAACTCGCCTTTGCGGATATCTACATCTCAGCAGTGGAGGGCGCTTCGCGCTCAGCCGATATTCTCGCAGGACTTGAATCTGCTTCCGGTTTCATCAGGCGGATTTTGGCCTCAAGAGTCGAGGTGCGCGCATTTCCAAGGTTACGTTTCCATTGGGATCCCACCCCGGAACACGCGGACCACATCGAAAAGATAATGGCGGAGATTAGAGAAAAGAAATAAATTATGTCATTGCGAGTGGCGCCTCGGCGCCACGAAGCAATCTTCGCATGGTTGGAGATTGTTTCCCTTCGACAAGCTCAGGACAGGCGTCGCAAAAAGCAGGAACGCTCCTCGCAATGACATACTGACTTTGGAGGATAAGAAATAGTGGATATACAACTCACAGGGGAGATAAAAGACAGGTTAGCCATTGCGAAGAAGATTGTCATTGCATCGCATGTTCGACCAGACGGGGATGCAATCGGATCATTGCTTGGGCTGGGACTAGCCCTGCGTGATGCAGGGAAATCTGTGCAGATGATCCTCCTGGACGGTGTGCCCGCCTCCTTTAAATACCTTGAGGGCAGCGACCTGATCCAGAAAGAACCAGGCGGAGATCACGACACCTTCATCACAGTCGATTGCGCCGATTTCAAACGCACGGGGAAAGCATTTGAAAATTTCAGCCAACCCGATATTAATATAGACCATCATGTCACCAATGAAAACTTTGGAAAACTAAACCTGATCGAGGCAGATGAAGTTGCCACAGCCGCGATCCTCACCAAACACCTGCCGGAATGGGGATTGAAAATCACTCAACCGATTGCCGCCGCATTGTTAACCGGCATCATCACCGATACGCTTGGTTTCCGCACACCCAACACCACCCCCGAAGCACTCAGGCAGGCGGCCGCATTGATGGAAACAGGCGTGGATATGCCTGAGATCTACATGCGCGCTCTGGTGAGAAAAACATATCCCGCCGCGAAATATTGGGGCGCGGGCCTCTCCAGCCTGCAAAGCAAGCATGGGATTGTTTGGGGAACTCTCACACTCGCAGACCGCAAGTCCGCCGGATATGGCGGCAATGATGACGCCGACCTGATCAACATGATTTCCGCCATAGACGGTAACAAAGTCGGAATGGTCTTCGTGGAACAAAAAGACAACCATGTAAAAATCTCCTGGCGCGCACTGAAGCCGGGAGTGGATGTTTCACCCGTGGCGCAATTCTTCAAAGGCGGAGGTCATGCCGCCGCCGCAGGAGCAGATCTCCAGGGAAGTTTGAGCGAAGTCGAAAAAGCAGCGCTGAAAAAAACACGGGAACTGTTAAATCTCTAGGGATTAAAGTTACATAATAGAGTCAGGCTGCCTGTTGCAAATTCAGATAAAATATGTCACAATCAAAAGGTAAAGGATTCAGGAGGATAATTTAACATGAACAGCCAAGATATAAAGAACGCCATTTCTGGCGCACTCGTCGTAGATAAACCTGTCGGGATGACATCTCATGATGTAGTTCAGGCAATCAGAAACGGCACGGGATTGCGCCGCGCAGGTCATACAGGCACGCTTGATCCGCGCGCGTCCGGGGTACTTGTTATCCTGGTTGGGCCGGCAGTACGATTAAGTGAATATGTCTCTGCATCTGATAAACGCTACCAGGCCATCATCCGTTTGGGAGGCTCAACCGATACATTCGATGCGGAAGGCCAGGTAACTTTATCAAAAGACCCGCTCACTGTCACTGAAGCTCAATTCGAAGAAGCGCTAAAAACATACATCGGCGAAATAGAGCAAACTCCCCCGCCCTATTCTGCCGTCAAAGTGCAGGGACGCAAAGCCTACGAAATGGCGCGCCAGGGTGAAGAAGTGGAGCTTGCTCCGCGCAAAATCACCGTGCATCACCTCGAAGTGCTGGAATGGACTCCCCCTGAAGTTGTAATTGATGTGCATTGCTCCTCGGGCACCTACGTCCGCTCGCTTGCGAATGACCTCGGCATAAAACTCGGTTGTGGCGCGTATCTGGTTGGCTTGCGCCGCACCAAAAGCGGAAGATTCTCCTTGCGCGATTCAGTGCCGCTGCGAAAATTGCAGGAAGCCTTCACCGCAGGCAACTGGTATCAATATCTGATCCCTGCTGCAGAAGCGCTCGGCGATTGGCCGGCCGTGGAGCTCAACCCCGATGAAGTGGAAGGCATCCGCCATGGTCATCGCGTAAAAGTTGTTGGTGAACCCACAGAGACAAAAGTCCGCGGCGTCAGCACGCAAGGGGAATTGGTGGCCCTCATGGAACTTACTGTAAATGAAGACGGCTCCCGTGAATGGCAGCCAAAGAAAGTCTTCTTCACTTCAGATTAAATAACATGTCATTGCGAGGGCTGGGTCTCGACACCGCACTTGCATACGGTGCAAGTGTACGGGCGAGAAAAACACTCGCCCTACCCAACCACCAGCCCTCGCAATGACGATAAGCCGCCGTTAAGGCGGTTTATTTTATACCATGCAACATTATCATTCCCTTGAAGCAATATCCCTGCCAGACTCATGGCTTTCCATCGGTGTCTTTGACGGTGTTCATCGCGGGCATCGCGAGATCATCCAAAAACTCGTCAGCGGCGCACATGCACAGCATACACCAGCCGTTGTCTTGACTTTTGAGCCACACCCTGCCATCATTCTGGCTGGCCATGAGATACGATGTCTGACCACAGCAAACGAACGCGCAGACCTGCTCGCAGCGCTTGGCGTGGACGTGGTCATCACTCAGCGCTTCACACGCGACCTGTCAACTGCCACTGCTCTTGAATATATGTCCCGGCTGAAAGAGACTCTTGGCTTCACCCGCCTGTTGATCGGCTATGACTTTGCCCTGGGCAAAGGCCGCGAGGGCAATGCAACCCGACTGGCAGAAATAGGCGTGAAATTAGATTACATCGTTGAAGTCATCAACGCCCTCAGCGATGAAAGCGGTGTGATCTCATCCACCGAAATCCGCAAGCTCATTTCAACAGGCAATGTGGTCGAAGCCGCGAAATTACTCGGCTACACTTACGGCCTGAGCGGAACTGTCATCCATGGCGATGGACGCGGACGCAGGATCAACATCCCCACTGCAAATATTGATTACTCTAAACAAAAGGTACTGCCTGCCAATGGCATCTATGCCTGCTGGGCAACCCTCGGCGCGGAAAAATTCATGGCGGCAACCAACGTAGGCTTTAACCCAACATTTACACCAGAAAAACAAACCCAAAGCATTGAACCCCATCTGCTTGATTTTGAACGCGATATTTATGGCGAACAGGTCAAACTGGAATTTGTGGCGCGTCTGCGCGATGAATTAAGATTTACTTCGGTCGAAGCCCTGGTCGAACAAATCCATGCTGATATAGAGAAGACGCGCGCAATCCTGACATGAAAAACCGGGCTGGCATCATCCTGATCGAAGAAAACAAACTTGCGCTGATCGAGCGTCATCGCCAGGGACTGCACTACTTTGCCTTTCCGGGCGGCGGCATTGACGAAGGAGAAAGCGCGGACCAAGCCGCAATCCGGGAGGCTTGGGAAGAGTTGGGAATTACTGTTGAGATCAATCAAAAAGTGGCGGAGATCATCTTTAATCAAGGTTCTCAAGCTTATTTTTTAGTCAAAAAGACCGGCGGGGAATTTGGCACTGGCACAGGTGATGAATATGGGGAATATGATCCTGCGCACGGAACCTATCTCCCGCTCTGGATGCCGCTTGAAGATGTATTGAAGAAAAACATCGTGCCGCGCGAGCTTGCAGAATATGTTATTCGATCCCATCAACAAGGCTGGCCAACTGAACCCGTTGTGATTTTCGAAGACAATAACTAAAATCCAACCTAAAGGAACCTATCATGCCAAACGTCAAATTCGATCGTTTCTATCGCTATCCTGAACTTACCCGCATTCTCAAAGAATACGCCAAAGAATACCCGAATCTGATACGGCTGGAGTCCATCGGAAAAAGCCATGAGGGCCGGGACGTGTGGCTAATAACAGCGACCAATTTCAAGTCCGGCAAGGATACCGAGAAGCCTGCGTTTTGGGTGGACGGCAATATCCACGCATCGGAAGTAACCGCTTCAGCGGCGGCGTTATATCTCATCCACGCATTGGTAACACGTTATAAAAAAGATGAGAATATCACCCGCGCAATGGACACGCGCGCATTTTATGTCGTTCCGCGAGCCAACCCTGATGGCGCAGAATGGGCTCTGGCTGACAGACCAAAGGTTATTCGTTCAAGCACACGGGCGTATCCGCATGATGAAGATGAATTGGATGGTTTGATGTCGGGCGAGGATCTTGACGGCGATAGACGCATTTTGCAAATGCGCATTCCAGAAACCAATGGCGCATGGAAGGCGCATCCTGATGAACCGCGTTTAATGGTGCGGCGTGACCCAATTGAAACTGGTGGAAAATATTATCGGATTTTCCCGGAAGGATTGATAAAAAATTATGATGGGGTAACTGTTCAAGTTCGCGCACCAAAGCAGAGGCTTGATTTGAATCGCAACTTCCCCGCCGGTTGGCGCGATGAATCAGAACAAAAAGGCGCGGGACCCTACCCCACCAGCGAGCCTGAAGCGCGCAATTTAGTGGATTTCATCGTCAAACATAAAAATATCACCGGCACAATGTCATTTCATACCATGAGCGGCGTCTTGCTCCGCCCGTATGATGACCGCCCCGATGACGATTTCCCCACCAATGACCTGCGGACCTTTCAAAAAATTGGCGAGAAAGGCACAGAGATCACAGGCTATCCCAATATATCTGTTTTCCATGAATTCAAATACCATCCAAAAGAAGCCATCACAGGCGGCTTCGACACCTGGACTTATGAGCACATTGGCGTATTTTCATGGACGGTGGAATTTTGGAGTCCACAAAAACAAGCAGGCATAGAAAAATACAAATACATTGATTGGTATCGCGAACATCCAATTGAAGATGATCTAAAAATGCTCAAGTGGAATGACGAAGTTCTCAAAGGCAGGGGCTACGTGGATTGGTATCCATACAACCATCCGCAACTCGGAAAAGTGGAACTGGGCGGCTGGGATTATTTAAACATGTGGACGAATCCCCCGCTTGAATTTTTGGAAAAGGAGATCAGCTCCTTCCCGGATTGGATCGTCTGGCATGCTTTGATATCGCCGAAACTTGTTCTCTACGAAACAAGCATCACCTCCCTTGGAGCAGACACCTACCGTGTTAGGCTCGTGGTTGAGAACACAGGCTGGCTTCCAACGTACGTCACAACGAAAGCCCTTGAAAAGAAAATAACACGTGGAGTCATTGCTGAGATCATTCTGCCAAAGGGCGCAAGCCTGCAAGCAGGCAAGGCACGCGAAGAACTCGGCGAATTGGAAGGGCGCGCCTACAAGCCCGTCATGGCAGAAGAAACGGGTGAAAGCACCTCTGATCGCGCAAAAGTGGAATGGGTGCTCAAAGCCAAAAAGGGCACAAAAATCAAATTAACCGCCAGGCATGACCGCGCAGGCGTCATCAAAGCAGAAGTAATTCTGAAATAAATCTTAAGACCGCATGTGATGGAAACCATGTGCGCTCTTTGATTTGCGGATTTCCTCATCTGGGTCTTTATAGTAATTGTCCCCATTCTCGCCCCGCCCGCGTTCCTGATCTGGCTCATTTGGAAACTGTTCAAATGCAAACCAAAAAGGCCCGTGGGTTCATGATAAATAAAAAGACTGCCAAGTTGTTAGCTCGGCAGTCTTGCTTTACATCGTAAGCAAACCCGCCTGTCATTAACATAACCTTAACAAAATCATTTTTTCTTTAATGGTATATTCATCACCAATGACCGAATCAATACTAATAGTTGAAGATGAAATTTCTTTACAAGAGACTCTCGCGTACAGCCTGAAAAAAGAAGGCTATGCTGTTGAGGTGATTGGTGACGGGCGCTCAGCGTTGGAATCCGCTCGCAAGATGAGGCCAGACTTGATCATACTGGATATCATGCTTCCAGAAATGGACGGTTTTGAAGTGGGACGGATTCTCCGCAAGGAAATGTCTGCTGCCATTTTGATGCTCACTGCACGTGATGATGAAATTGATCGTGTGGTGGGTCTCGAAGTGGGCGCGGACGATTACCTGACCAAACCTTTTTCGATGCGCGAGTTATTGGCAAGGGTAAAAGCGCAGCTCAGGCGCACGCGCCTGCTTCGCGAGGAAATGAGACAGACTGGTATTTCAGAGCCAAAACACGAAACCCTGAAATTCGAGAATCTCACCGTCAACCTCACCCGCCGCGAAGTGACCTTGAACGACGAACCCATCCAACTCAAGCCCAAGGAATATGAATTACTTTTATTCTTCGCCGAACACAAGGGACAGATGCTCTCGCGCGAATTCGTATTGGAACGAGTCTGGGGCTGGGATTTCATCGGCGACAGCCGCACGGTGGATGTTCACATAAGGTGGCTTCGCCAAAAGATAGAAAAAGATGCCGCAAACCCTGTCCGCATTGTGACGGTGAGAGGCGGGGGATATCGGTTTGAAGGGTAAGAGAAAAAAGGAAAAAGGATGAATGATGAAGGATGAAGGATAAAAAAAGGTCAAAGGTCAAAAGTCGGGATGAATTCATTTCTCTGGGTAATTGTTACTACTTTGTTCCTCTTGGCTGCGTGGTTTGCGTGGCAATATTATGATTTAAAGAGACGCATGAACGACTATTCAAGTCTCATTCGTAATCAGCCCAACAACCTCCCCACCGACTTGAAAGGTTTTGAAAATCTATCCAACGCAATCGCATCCCTGCAAACAACCTTCAACCTTCAACTTTCCACCTCAGATTCCAAAAACGTCCGCCTCTCCACCGTGCTTGAACAATTAACCGACGGGGTCATCATTGCAGATGCGAATGGACTGATCCAGTTTGCGAACCCTGCCGCGCAAAAACTTTTTGAAATACCCAATGCACTTGGGCATAGCGTTACTGAAGTGGTTCGCAATCATCAACTTGTGGATGCATGGCGGCTTTGCCAGCAAACGAGTGAAATGCAAAGCGAGTCCGTTGAATTGCCTGCGCGCCATCAATTTTTGCAACTTATCGCCATCCCTGATGCTCATGCAAGCGGAAGCCTTTTACTCGTGCAGGATCTGACCCGCGTGCGTAAACTCGAAAATGTAAGACGCGACTTCATCTCAAACGTGTCACACGAATTGCGGACGCCGCTAGCATCGCTCAAAGCTTTAACGGAGACATTACAAGACGGCGCTCTCGCGGACCCGGATGCGGGTCCGCGTTTCCTGGGCAGGATCAGCACTGAGGTAGATGCGCTGACGCAGATGGCGCAGGAATTGCTTGACCTCTCACGTATTGAGTCAGGCCAAGTGGAACTGATCCTCGCGCCGCTTGCGCCAAAGAGTTTGATAACCTCCGCTGCTGACAGAATGAAGATGCAAGCCGAACGCGCAGGGCTAAAATTATCAATTAAGTGTGAGGATGCTCTGCAAAATGTCCGCGCGGACAAATCGCGTTTGGAGCAGGTGTTGGTGAATCTAATTCACAATGCGGTGAAGTTCACAAAGCCCGGGGGAGATATTGTCCTCGAAGCAGGCACAGCCCTCTTTGGAAAATCGGGTTCGGGCGGAGTTAGATTCGCTGTGCGGGATACAGGCGTTGGAATCCCAGCGGAGAGTCTATCCCGTATCTTTGAAAGATTTTATCGGATGGATAAATCCCGCACAGGTTCTGGCACAGGGCTTGGATTGTCCATTTCAAAACACATCGTGGAAGCGCATGGCGGAAAAATTTGGGCGGAGAGCAGAGTGGGGCTCGGCAGTGTCTTTTATTTTGAGATTCCAGTAGTAATGACTTAAGTGTTTACTACTTTGCATAGCAGAGTTAAACACTCGCCTTCAGGACACGACTCTTTGTCAATGGACTAATTTGATACGCTCCACAAATAGCGGGGATTAAGAGCGTTTCAAATTTATTGAGGATAAACGTCTCCCGCTCACCTGCACTCCCGAAAAAGCGTCGGGACGATGTGGCGTGCGGCGCACACTTGCCCTGGCGGGCAGTGCCAGGGAGTGTCGCGCCCGCCGATACCTGGATCTGTCCCTCGATCACGGTCAACCCGTGGAAGGATTCTCCCAAGGTATCCAGATCAATGGTTTTCTTTTCAGCAAAGATCGTTTCCAATTTGAAATATTCGCATTGCGCCAAAGTCTTCACATCGCCATCATTGACCTGCGGCGCATGTAAAACAGAAGTGGTCACATTTGAGTTCGAAACAGCCAGCGCCTTTTCAATGTGCAATTTACGCTTCCCTGTTTCAGGCCGCCCCCAATCGTAGACTCGATAGGTTAAATCCGATGTTTGTTGAATTTCATAAATGAGCAAGCCAGGTCCCAGCGCGTGGATTGTGCCTGGGCTCAGAAACAATGTATCTCCAGCCTTTACTTCCAATGATTCAACTTTATCAAGAATCGTTCCGCTCCTGATTGAATCAGTCAATGTTTCGGCTGCGATGTTGGGTTTTATACCTACGATCAATTTGGCATTAGGCTCTGACTCCAACACATGCCATGCTTCAGTCTTTCCGAAGAATCCTTCGCCTTCTAATTTTTTTGCTTGCTCATCATTCGGGTGGACTTGTAACGACAGCCATTGCGCGCAATCGAGAATCTTCACCAAAACAGGAAAGCGATTCCCAGTCCGCGCGATGGCGCGGGTGCCGAGTAAATCTGTCCCGAAGTCTTCTGCCAATTCCGCAAGGACGCGCCCGGCATACGGTCCGGAAGAGATGCGGTTGCCGGCGTAGATGATCCACGCCTCGGCGGTGGGGACAATCTCAGGGCGGAGTCTCGCTCCACCCCAGACATAGTCACGATATTCGGGGGCAAGGGAAAAAGGCGTCTTGTTCATGGGGGTATTGTAATCGCTTCTCGTCATTGCGAGCCCGAAGAGCGAAGCAATCTCCATCACAATAGACAAGATTGCTTCGGCGAAGAGCAAGTACGCCTCGCAATGACATGCGGAATATTTAACAAGACGTTAACCCATCCTTCCATTGACCTTAAGACCCGCCTGATAACATCACAGCATACAAATACAAAAGGAGAAATAGAGAAATGTCCAAAATTGTTCGTTCGTTAATGTTTGTAATGACAGCCATGAGCCTGCTGCTCGCGGCTTGTGGCGCCCCGGCTGCCGAAACGCAGGCTGTTGAGCCCACAGCGACAGAAGCTCCCATAGTTATCGAGCCAACCGCCGCCCCCACCGAAGACCCGATGGCAATGTACGCCCCCGACGCCGTTACCGGCGACATTATCACCGCCGGTTCCTCCACCGTCTTCCCGCTCTCCGAGCGCATGGCGGAACTCTTCCAACAGGAAGGCTACACCGGCAACGTTACTGTGGACAGTATTGGCTCAGGCGCTGGTTTTGAGCGCTTCTGCGTTGCCGGCGAATCTGACATTGCCAACGCTTCCCGCGCCATCAAGGACAGCGAAAAAGAAGCCTGCGCCGCCATTGGCCGCGCGCCGAATGAATTCCGCGTTGGCACCGATGCCCTTACCGTGGTCGTGAGCGCTGAAAATGATTTCGTCACCGCCCTCACCAAGGAACAACTCGGCAAGATCTTCACAGGCCAGATCACCAAATGGAATGAAGTTGACGCTGCCTTCCCCGCTGAAACCATTTTGGTTTACGGCCCAGGCGCTGACAGCGGCACATTCGATTTCTTCAATGAAGCTGTTGTTGCTCCCCTCTACCTCAATGCTGATGGTAAGGCTGACACCGCCGCTGGCGAAGAAGCCCTGCTCGGCCTCGAAGGCGCGCAGTTCTCTGAGGATGACAATGTCCTCGTCCAGGGTGTGGAAGGCAGCCCCTACGCCATCGGTTACTTCGGCTTCGCTTATTTCTCTGAGAACTCCGGCGCATTGAAGGCCGTAGCCGTTGAAGGTGTTGAGCCCAACCAGAGCACTGTGGACGATGGAACCTATCCCATCTCCCGCCCGCTCTTTATCTACACGACCGCCAAGATCATGCAAGAGAAACCCCAAGTCGCCGCGTTCATCTACTTCTACTTGAGCAATGTCAACGACAACATCGTGGATGTCGGTTACTTCCCCGCTCCCGCCGCAGATATGGATGGCGCAATGGAAGCCTGGATGTCCGCTACAAGCAAGTAAGAAATAAAAAAATAGTATTGGGCTGGTCTCTAAAAATGAGGCCAGCCCATTTATGCTGTAAAAGCATATCCCATCCGTCATCAGGTTGAAAGGATGCAGGAATTGAAAAATCAATTCAAAAATTTTGACTTGCATAAAAAACCGCGCATTGGCGAAGATGCGATCCAGGGCCTGCTCTTCATCGCGGGCATTTTGTCCATCTTTACCACCCTCGCCATCGTTTACGAACTCGGCAAGGAAGCCTGGCTCTTCTTCGGCGACCCCGAAGTGACGCTGGCGAAATTCTTTGGGACTACGCGCTGGCAGCCGGGGATCGGGCAATTCGGGATTTGGTCTCTGGTGACATCAACCCTTATCACCAGTTTCATTGCCATGCTGATCTCGCTTCCCCTCGGGCTTGCATCTGCCCTGTTTCTAAGTGAATACGCCTCGCTGAGAGCGCGTTCCATCCTGAAACCCATCCTCGAAGTCCTGGCGGGAATTCCCACGGTTGTATATGGTTATTTTGCCCTGCTTTTCGTTACACCCATTTTAAAAAACATCTTCGGCGATGTCGTTCAGGTATACAACATGGCATCTGCGGGTCTGGTCATGGGGATCATGATCCTGCCGCTGATCTCATCCATGAGCGAGGATGCCTTAAGCGCAGTACCGCGTGCATTGCGTGAAGGTGCCTATGCCATGGGCGCTACCAAATTTGAGACCAGCATACAAGTGGTATTGCCCGCCGCCCTGTCCGGCATTGGAGCGGCGCTCATCATCGGTATTTCCCGCGCCGTCGGCGAGACCATGATCGTAGCCGTCGCTGCGGGAGCGGGACCCAATTTTACATTCGATCCATTTCAAGCTGCCGAAACCATGACCGGGCACATCGCCCGCATCAGCGGCGGCGACTTATCCTACAATACAATCGATTACACCAGCCTCTTCGCCATTGCGTTGATGTTGTTTCTGGTGACTCTCGTCCTCAACCTTATCAGTCAACAGGTCGTCAGCCGCTTCAGGGAGAGATACGAATGAACCCAACACACAATCATTTCCCCGAAGGACCCTCCTTCCGCTCTACGCTTAATACCCGCTATCGGGTCGCCTCGGTTTGGCAGGCACTCTTCTTCTCTGCCTTATTAATTGCCATCATCAGTCTCACCGCCCTGATCTACGATGTAGTGGATGGCGCGTTCGGCTACGTGGCTTATGATTACAAAAAAGACCCCGCCACTTTCACATCCACACCGCTGGAAGATCTAACCAAGGAAGAATTGCTTACCACCCTTCAAGCCAATCTTTCATCAGGCGCATACAATAAATTGAACAATGAGAAAGCCATGGAAACACGTTTACGGGGAGAGTTGTACACGCTCTTTCTTGAACGTCTCATTCAGTTGGACATAAAAAAAACCTGGTCATTTACCGAGTCCATCATGCGCGCAGGCGCGATACGCACTGAAGCGGCGGAAAAATATCCTGATGCAAAACTCGAATTTCGTTCCTGGCTTACACCTCAATTCCTGACCAGTCCCATGTCATCCAAGGCGGAGTTTGCAGGAGTCCGTACGGCTATTTTGGGATCGTTATGGCTGGTGGGGATCGCGCTCCTCTTTGCCCTGCCCCTCGGCACAGGCGCAGCAATTTACCTGCAGGAATATGCCCCGAAGAACTGGCTCACGGGCATCATCCAAATGAATATCAATAACCTTGCAGGTGTGCCGAGCATTGTTTACGGGATGTTGGGACTGGCGATCTTCGTGCGTGTGCTGGCGCCGCTCACAAGCGGAAGTATGTTCGGGGTCACAGATACAAACGGACGCACTGTTCTCTCCGCAGGCTTGACGATGGGCATATTGATCCTGCCGCTGATCATCATCAACGCGCAGGAAGCCATCAAAGCCGTGCCTGATTCGTTACGCCAGGCTGCGTATGGCGTTGGCGCCACAAAATGGCAGACCGTCTGGCATCACATTCTGCCGAATTCCATAGCGGGCATTCTCACCGGAAGCATTCTCGCGCTTTCGCGCGCGCTGGGTGAAACCGCACCGCTCATTGTGGTGGGCGCATCCACTTTCATCAGCGTGGACCCGCGCGGGCCCTTCTCCAAATTCACAGCACTGCCCATTCAAATCTACCAATGGACAACCCGCGCCCAGTCTGAATTCCATGCCATTGCGGCGGGTGCGATCATTGTGCTGTTGGTTCTGCTGCTCACGTTGAACGCAACCGCAATTCTGCTCCGTAATCGTTTCCAGAGAAAGTACTAGGAATTCAGACCCTAAAGATTTCTTCCGTGAAGTGATTTCTCGTTCACATGAAATGCCTTCACGATCAAGTTATTCAATTTACAGGGAAAACCTTTAGGGTCTCTCTTTGACAGGAAATAAAAATGCAAAATACTCAAACACCAGAATACGCAATCGAAACAAAAAGCCTTTTCATCTTCTATGGCAGTTTCGCTGCAGTAAGCGAAGTAACCATGAAGATCGAAAAGCAGAAGATCACTGCCATCATTGGACCTTCAGGATGCGGCAAGTCCACACTGCTGCGTGCCTTCAACCGCATGAATGACTTCGTGCCAAGCAGTTACGTCACAGGTGAAATCCTTATGCAGGGACAAAACCTCTACGGCAAGGAAATTGACCCCGTGGAAGTACGCCGCAAGATCGGCATGGTCTTCCAAAAGCCAAATCCGTTCCCAAAATCGATTTACGAGAATATCTCGTGGGGCGCAAAGATCAACGGTTTCAAAGGAAATATGGATGAACTTGTGGAGCAATCCCTGCGCAGTGCGGCGCTTTGGGATGAAGTAAAGGATTTGCTCAAGAAGAGCGCCTACGAACTTTCGGGTGGACAGCAGCAACGCCTGTGCATTGCGCGGACGATTGCCATTCAACCCGAAATCATTTTGATGGACGAACCCGCCTCTGCGCTCGACCCGATCTCCACGCTTCGCATTGAAGAACTCATGCAGGAGTTGAAAAAGAACTACACGATCATCATCGTCACCCACAACATGCAGCAAGCCGCGCGTGTTTCGGATTACACTGCCATGATGATGATCGATGACAACCGCTCAGGCGGCGTGATCGAATTTGACAAGACCCAAACCATCTTCACCCGTCCCAAAGATAAGCGCACGGAAGATTACGTGACGGGAAGATTCGGATAGGAATGTATACAGGTAGACATAACACGTAAACATGTTCCTCCTTGTCTACTTGTATACCTGTTTACTTGTCTACTTAAGAAAGGATAACCATGACCAAATCCAAAGTATTATTTTTATGCACAGGCAATTCCGCGCGCAGTCAACTCGCCGAAGGAATACTGCGTGCATTGGCAGGGGAGCATTACGAAATGTTCAGCGCAGGTACAGAACCAAAGGGCAGCATCCTGCCCGAGGTCCGGGAGGCGATGCGTGAAGTTGGAATTGACATATCGGGTCAGTGGTCAAAGTCCGTTATGGAATATATGGGCAAAGTCAACTTCGGATATGTCATCACTGTTTGCGCCGATGCCGAGAAAAATTGTCCCGCAGTATTTCTTAACATGGGGACACACGAACATTGGTCCTTTGACGATCCCGCAAAATTTATTGTGGAGGACGAGCAGCGCCTCGCACATACCCGACGCGTGCGCGACCAAATTGAAGAGCGCCTGCGCAGTTGGCTGAAAGAACAAGGCATCACGCCAAAAGAGTATCGTTAATAGTACAATAATGTCATTGCGAAGAGAGTGCTTTTCCCGACGAGGCAATCTCTCTGTCGAGTTGGGGGTTGCTTTGTCGCAAAGAGTAAGAGCTCTCCTCGCAATGACACCCTACGAGGTAATTATGATCCGAAAAACTTTTGAAAATGAGATCCAGCAAGTAAAAGATGAAGTGCTCCTGCTTGGTTCGATGGTGGAACATGCCATTATCGCATCGGTAGAGACATTGAAGAAGCGCGACATCAAAGGCGCAGAGAAGATCATCGCCGAAGATAAAGAGATCAACAAAAAACGATTCGCGATTGAAAATCAATTAATGATATTGATTGCCACACAACAGCCCATGGCGCACGATCTGCGTCTGCTTGCTTCATGCATGGAAATTATTTCCGAGTTGGAGCGCATGGGGGATTACGCAAAAGGGATTGCGAACATTAACCTCCGCATGGGCGAAGAACCTTTGCTCAAACCATTGATTGACATCCCGCGCATGGCGCAAATCGGCACGGACATGCTCCATCGTGCCTTGTCCGCCTTTATCAATGAAGATGTGGAAGCCGCGAAAGCCATTCCTGTTGAAGATGATGTGGTGGATGCTCTCTACAATCAGATCTATCGCGAATTGATGACCTTCATCATTCAAGACCCAAAAACCATTGAGCGCGCAAACTGGCTCTTATGGGTGGCGCATAATCTCGAGCGCGTCGCAGACCGCGTGACCAATATCTGCGAACGCACCATGTTCATTGCGACTGGTGAGTTTAATGAGATCAAATCCAGCGACGATGAGTTTTGGAAGGGTCAGAAGAAGTAATACGTGATGCGTAAACGACAAAACGAGCGGGTGCAGCGCTGCTATATCCGCTCGTTTTGTTTTAACACCCAACCAACTAAACTATGCACCTATCAAACTACCAAACCATTACCCCATCCTGCCAGTGATGTAGGCTTCGGTTAATTCTTCCTTCGGCCTTGTAAACATCTGATTTGTAGGGGCAAACTCCACCATCTCCCCCAACCAGAACAATCCTGTGAAATCCGAAACCCGCGCGGCTTGCTGCATATTATGCGTAACAATGACAATGGTGTAATTTTGCTTGAGTTCCGCGATCAATTCCTCCACACGCATGGTTGCAATCGGGTCTAATGCTGAAGTGGATTCGTCCATCAGGATTACTTCGGGCTGAACCGCAATCACGCGCGCGATGCACAACCTCTGCTGTTGACCAAGAGACAGTCCCATCGCGTCAGATTTCAAATTATCCTTTACTTCATCCCACAAAGCGGCGGCGATCAGGCTCTTCTCAACCACTTCATCGAGATTTACATCCATGCCCATCACGCGCGGACCGAATGCCACGTTATCATAAATGGATTGTGGAAATGGATTCGGCTTTTGGAAGACCATGCCCACACGCTGGCGCAGGTTAACCACATCCATGCCTGGGTCATAAATATCTTTGCCTTTTAAGAGGATTTTCCCCTCCACACGGATGCCTGGGATGGTGTCATTCATGCGATTCAAACACCGTAAAAATGTGGACTTTCCGCACCCAGAGGGACCAATCAACGCGGTCACTTTTTGCGGCTGGACTTCGAGATCGATATTTGACAAGGCTTTGGCTGCACCGTAGTAAAAATCGAGGTTTTGGACGGAAAATGTGACTGGGTCAGTGGTCATGGGGTGATTGTATCAAAGAAATATCCGGCCCCTGCGAGGCGGGGGCTCTTCACGATTATGCACACAATGGGAATGTCCCGACAACCATGCTGGAAAGATACCTGAAAGATTTGCCAGCGCTCTCCAAACACCATCAATAGTGAGGTAAAATTTGCAACTCGAACCCTGCGCTTGCACCACCCGCTCAACCGCCAAACCTTGCAATAACGTAAAAAAAGGAGAAAACCATATGACAACTGTTCGAACTGACGTTTTTAAACTTGGTGATAAATTTGCGACCCTGCTTGGTGATGAAGTGAAAGTGGGTCAGGTTGCGCCTGAATTTACTTCTGTAATTGCTGGTTGGGCCCCTGTAAATCCACTTCAGGAATCCAGGGGCAAGGTCATTATTTTATCGGCTGTGCCTTCGCTTGATACTGATGTCTGTGACCGCGAAACCCGACGATTCAATGAAGAAGCCGCCAAACTCGGCGATGACATCGTGATCTACACCATCAGCACTGACTTTCCCATGGCGCAAAAACGCTGGTGCGGCGCAGCTGGCGTGGACAAGGTGAAAGTCGTATCGGATGTGCTTGAAACCGATTTCGGCTTGAAATATGGTCTGGTCATCAAGGAACGCCGCTACCTGCGCCGCTCTGTGTTCGTTGTTGGACGCGACGGCAAACTGACTTATGTCAACTATCTGCCAACGCTCGGCGAAGAACCAAATTACGCTGAAGTCATCAATACTGCGAAGGAAGCCTTGAAGTAAAGCGAATGTCTGAGAAAACAGGATCAGGCCTGCCCTGAGTTTGATCGAAGGGTTGAGGCTTAGAAAGAAGCGAAAACCGTCTCCCTTTGGAGGCGGTTTTTATATCCGATTGAATCTGATGTAAAATCCAGCGATTATGAAAAACAATAAAACCGGTAACGCTGATTGGCAAACAGTCAAGGTGCACTCCTTTGTTCGCAAATTTTCCTCCTGGAGAAATTTATGAGCGAAGCAAGAAAAGCATTCTGGGAGGGCGTACGCGCTGAACTGCCCCTATTAATTGGTGTATTCCCTTTTGGCATGATCTATGGAGCGCTTGCGCTGAATGCAGGCTTATCCACATTCGCATCGCAAATGATGTCATCGATCGTGTTCGCAGGGTCATCACAATTTGTCACCGCACAACTTGTGCATGATTCAGCGCCTGGGTTCGTAATCGTATTGACCATCGCAGTCATCAACCTTCGTCACATGCTGTACAGCGCATCGCTTGCGCCTTATTTAAAAGACCTATCATTTAAGTGGAAGGCCCTGCTTTCCTATCTACTGACCGATGAAGCCTACGCGCCGGGCATACTCCAATATGAAAAGGAGGGTGTTACCCCTTTCAGCCATTGGTTTTTGTTGGGCGCGGGGTTTTCGTTGTGGTTTGTCTGGCAAGTCAGCACTGCGCTGGGCATCTTCATCGGCGCAGAGATGCCAAAGGATTGGCCGCTTGATTTTGCATTGCCCTTGACATTCATTGCCATGGTGGTGCCTATCTTAAAAAAACGGCCGTTGATCGCCGCCGCATTAAGCGCGGGAGTTGTGGCTTTGCTTGCTTTTCACCTTCCGTTCAAACTGGGGTTGATCCTGGCCGCACTGATCGGCATTACCATTGGCACAGGGCTGGAGGGCAAAAAATGAACATCTGGCTGATCATGTTCATAGGAGGTCTGCTCACTTTCGGGATGAGATTCTCACTTATTTATTTGTTCGGCAGGTTCCAGATCCATGAAACAATGCGAAGGGCTCTGCATTATGTTCCGCCGGCGGTTCTTTCTGCCATCATCTTTCCTGAATTGTTTTTTCAGGCGGATCTTCTCGATTTATCCCTGGGTAACACGCGCTTGCTTGCAGGGATCATCGCGGTCCTGACAGCCTGGTTCTCAAGAAACACATTACTCACCATTCTCGTTGGGATGGCGGCATTGCTTATTTTGCAATGGTAGTAAAAAAAACGCCCGCACGATGCAGACAACATTCTTACCATTGAATAGCAGGTGACAGTCACTTTTAAAGTGACTGTCACCTTTACAGCAGCTCCAGAAAATTCTTATCTACGACGACGATCATTACTACATGGGCGGTGTCCTCGCTTCACACTCAGGGACATTTGCTACTGTCACCCATACCTTCACCTGCGCTGAGTCGACTCTCCCCCAGCTTGCAATCATGCTCGTGACGGATATAATCCCCAAAGATGCGCTCTATCAACGCGCAACTCAGTGGTAAAATAAACCGGAAATTAAATAACGATCAGAACGCGGCGAAGTTGGTGTAAATCCAACACTGTCCCGCAACTGTAAAGTTGCAGGTCACGTTTGAAACGTGACCTGCCGAAGTCAGGTCGCCCGCTGCTGATCGGTTCATCACACTCTCGTGGAAAGGAGGTGGATGACGGCGTGCACGGATTGCCTCTCCAACCTCCCCAGTCATCGACTGGGGATTTTCATTTGATATGTCATTGCGAGGAGCGCCCTTGCTCTGTGCGACGAAGCAATCTCCAGTTAGTGCAAGAGATTGCTTCGTGGCGCCGAGGCGCCACTCGCAATGACGAATAAAAAAAAAACATTAGGAGAATAAAAATGTTTCGTAAAACCTTTCTTTTGACTTTACTCATAACTCTGCTTCTCGCAGGATGCGGTCCCGATGCTCTTTCGGGGGCAGTCCCTGCATCAGCGGCGATCACCCTCACAGACGGCCTCGGCAGGTCTGTTATCCTGAATGAAGCGGCAAAGCGCGTTGTCTCGCTGGCGCCATCCAATACTGAAATCCTGTTTGCTGTTGGCGCACGCGAACAGGTCATCGGCCGCGATGAGTTTTCAGATTATCCCGCAGAAGCCGCATCCATTGAAAGCGTGGGCGGCTCGATGGGCGAATATAGCGTGGAGGAGATCGTCGCTTTGAAACCCGATCTCGTGCTTGCGGCAGAGATCAATTCACCTGAACTCGTGAAGCAACTCGAAGATTTGGGATTGACCGTTTATTATTTGGCAAATCCCTCAACGCTTGAAGAACTGTATGTCAATCTTGAGATCGTGGCGCAGTTGACAGGAGAGGATCCCACCAAGTTGACCGATTCACTTAAAGCGCGTGTTGACGCGGTTGACGAGAAGATCATGCCGCTCAGTTCGCGCCCTTCGGTATTTTACGAAATTGATGCGACCGATCCCTCCAAACCATACACCTATGGTCCCGGTACATTTGGTGACTTGCTTATCACCCGCGCGGGCGGATTTAATATCGGCGGTGAATTAACCGACCCGTATCCGCAGATCAGCCTTGAGCAAATTGTCGTTTCGAATCCATCCATTATCTTTCTCGGCGATTCGATGTGGGGTGTGACCATTGAATCAGTTGTCGCCCGCCCGGGCTGGGAGACAATCGAAGCTGTAAAATCCAGCCAGATCTTCCCGATTGACGATAACCTGATCAGCCGCCCCGGTCCGCGTCTGGTGGATGGACTCGAGCAATTGGCGAAGTTATTGCATCCCGGCGTGTTTGAGTAAGAAGGTATAAATGTAGACAAGTACACAGGTACACACGTTGGCATCATTTTTTACTTGTGTACTTGTTTACCTGATTACCTCCCCTCATGCGTAAATCCTTCCTTCTCTCTCTGATCACATTAGCCATCGCCTTCATCCTCAGCCTCGCGATCGGTTCTGTATTTATTTCCCAAAAAGACTTATGGGACATTTTACGCGGTATTGGTGATGAGACTTTCACTTTTATCATTTGGCAAATTCGTTTGCCGCGCACGATCCTGGTCGCATTGACAGGCGCGGCCTTGAGCGGCAGCGGCGCGGCCTATCAGGGATTGTTTCGCAATCCGCTGGCTGATCCGTTTTTGATCGGTGTGGCCTCCGGCGCGGGGCTGGGCGCAGTCATCGCCATGTCAATTCAATGGCCGTATTCATTCTGGGGTTTGATGGCAATCCCGATGGCAGCATTTATCACAGCCCTGCTGACAGTGTTCATCGTTTACATGATCGCGCGTGTCGGGAAAACTATTCCGACAACAAATCTCATTCTTGCGGGGGTCGCCTTTTCATCATTCGCAACCTCATTGACGTCCTTCCTCATGCTGCGTTCCACAAGCGAGGTGCGCCGCGCTTTAGGCTGGCTGCTTGGCGGCGCAAGTCAGGCAGGCTGGAATGCCATCCTTGCGATCCTTCCCTATCTTGTGATTGGGCTTGGTATTCTGCTGATCAGTGGACATGCGCTCAATCTTTTACAATTCGGCGATGATCAGGCCCAACAGCTTGGTTTGAATGTCACACGCATCAAAACCATTTTGCTGATCGCGGCTTCACTGGCAACAGCCGCCGCGGTTGCGTTCTCTGGCATCATTGGCTTTATCGGTCTCATCGTTCCCCATCTCATGCGCTTATGGTTTGGCGCTGACTATCGCCGCCTAATTTCCCTATCGATTATCAGCGGCGCATCTGCACTGCTCATCTCGGACGTCATCGCTCGCATTGTCCTCGCACCGCAGGAAATTCCAGTTGGCATTATCACTGCGCTGGTCGGCGCGCCATTTTTCCTGTGGGTTCTGCGCAGAGCAAAAAATCAAGGGTATTGGTGATGCTCAAAATCCAAAACCTTTCCGCCTCCTATCATGGACATCAAGTGTTGCATGATGTTTCCTTCGACGTAAAAAGCAGCGAAGTGCTTGCGCTCATCGGCCCGAATGGCGCGGGCAAGTCCACCATCATACGCGCCGCGAGCGGTGTCATTCCATCCATTGGACATATCCGTACGAACGGTGATGACTTTTCTTTGCTCACACCTCTCCAACGCGCGCGTTATCTCGCCGTTGTCCCTCAAGCGATTTCCTTGCCGCCCGCTTTTACCGTGTGGGAGACAGTCTTGATGGGACGCACACCCTACCTCGGATTCCTCGGTCACGCCTCTTCCCTCGACGATGAACTGGCGAGGCAGGCGTTGAGCAGGGTCAACGCTTTGGCATTTATCAACCGCCGTGTCGGAGAGTTATCAGGCGGAGAGGCACAGCGCATCCTGCTCGCCCGCGCATTGTGTCAATCCACGCCGATTCTTTTACTAGATGAACCTACCGCACATTTGGATTTGCAATACCAGGTCAGTTTGTTGGAATTGATCCGTGAGTTGGCCTACACTGAAAAACTCGCGGTGCTGATCGCCATGCACGATCTCAACCTCGCCGCACGCTACGCAGACCGGGTCGCCCTGCTCGTCGGCGGGCATCTCAAAGCGATTGGAACCCCGCGAGAAGTATTGACCACGGAATCAATCTCTCATGCCTACTGCCTGCCCGTGCAGGTTGTAGAGCATCCGTTCATGGATACGCAATTGGTATTGCCAAAGTAACAGCCCCGGTGGTTGCGTAGTGGCGCCTGTGGCGCCACGTATCGAAACCACCCCTACCTAACCAAATAAATGATCGCTACGATCACGCCGATCGTCACCACCGTCCACCTCAGCGTGGACGGTTTGATTTTGCCCGCAAGTTTTCCGCCCAGCATTCCGCCGATCAACGCGCCCACAGCCATCACTGCCGCCGCGGACCAAAGCACCTGCCCGGAGAAGATGAAAAATATCGCAGCCGCGACATTGACCGAGAAAGCCACAGCCTGCTTGAGCGCGTTAAGACGCGTAAGCGTATCTTCCAAAGTTAATCCCAGGGCAGAGAGCACGATCACGCTTAATCCCGCGCCAAAGTAACCTCCATAGACCGAAGCCAGAGTGACCGGCAGCCAGGTAAATTTTTCCAAACGTGAACCGTGACCCTCGCCCATGCGGCGCATCAGCCACGCGCGGACGGGGTCTTGAATGGCGAGCAGTCCCGAAGCCAGCAAAATTAAATAGGGAACCAGATCCTTGAATAACTTCTCGCCTGTTTGCAGAAGCAGAAACCCGCCCAGCACGCCGCCCACAATACTGGCAGGGACGATCAGCCACAGCCTGCTTTTTTGCCCGCGCAGATCCTTCCATTGCGCCATGGTCCCGCCAAAATAACCGGGGCAAAGCGCGACGGTATTGGTCACATTCGCCATGACAGCCGGAACCCCGACAGCCGTTAACATGGGAAAGGTAATCAGCGTCCCGCCGCCCGCAAGCGCGTTGATCGCACCCGCTAAAAGAGCTGCGAACCCGACAAGTACAAAGTCAAATCCATCGAGCATGGTCTTGAGATCCTTTTGTGTTTGAAGTTGAACAAGTATAGCATCGTTGCTCTTTAGCCGAATAATGGTCGAACCGTAATCGAATCAGAGAAAATTTCCTTTTATGGAAATAGTACACCACGTGAAATATTGAAAGTCGTTTCTCTCTCGCCTGACTGTTTTATATCCGTACAAGTTGAAAAGGATCTATGCCGGGTGGGCGTCCGATTCAAAATGACTGTATAATTAAATTTATCCTATGGCTTTCTAAAATATTATTGTATGAGGAAGGCGCGACTGTTGAAGTGGCTCCATGAGACATGCTGGTAAAAAAAGGATGTAGTACATTGCATCTTCACCCTGAAATAAAATGAAAGACTCCAAACTCATCCTCGTCACCGGGCCCACCGGTTATATCGGCGGGCGACTCGTGCCAAGACTTCTTGAAGCCGGTCATCGCGTTCGTTGTTTTGCGCGCGATGCAAAACGGTTGGATGGCTATCCCTGGCGGAAACAGGTTGAGGTCATCGAAGGCGATGCGCTGGATCCATCCTCTCTTGCGGCGGCCATGAAGCAGGTGTCTGTCGCGTATTATCTGATCCACGGCAAACAAGGTGGCAGGGCCAATGCCGTACATGATCTGGTAATGGCCCGCAATTTTTCCGAGGCGGCTCAAGAAGCGGGCATCGAACGGATTATTTACCTCGGTGAGCTGGTAGACCCAACGACAAATCTTTCACAATACTTGCGTTCACGACATGAGACCGGCCATCTTTTGCGCCGCGGTAGTGTGCCTGTGACGGAGTTCCGCGCGGGCATGATCGTCGGCTCCGGTTCCGCATTGTTCGAAATGATTCGTTATCTTGCCGAACGCGAGCCTGTTTTGATTTGTCCCGCCTGGTTCTTTTCTCAAGCCCAGCCAATTGCTGTCCGCGATGTGTTGGCTTATCTGATCGCAGCCCTGGGCACGCCCGAAAGTGTCGGACGTGTGATCGAGATCGGCGGGCCGACTCTCCTTACTTATGCAGACATGCTGTTGGAATATGCCAGCGAGCGCGGCTTCAAACGCACTTTGATCCGCACACCGTTTTACGCGCCGTTGCTCTCGGCCTATTGGGTCCACATGGTTACACCGATCCATTGGCGTATGGTATTGCCTTTGATCGAAGGCCTGCATGCAAAATTGATCGTTCGCGATCAGCTAGCCAGAAAACTTTTCCCGAATATCGAGCCAATCGATTTTCACACCGCGCTGCGCCTCGCGTTGGCACGCATTCAGGGCAACCACGTGGAAACTTCGTGGTCAGATGCGCTGGTTACAGCAGTTGGCGATGTCAAACCCTATACTTTCAGGGTGGAAGAGGGGATGTTTATTGAGCGCCGTCGGAATCTTATTGATATCGCGCCTGAAACTGTTTTTCGTTCGTACAGCGGAATCGGCGGTGAGCGCGGTTGGTTGTATATGGATTGGGCCTGGGCCTTCCGTGGTTGGGTGGACAAAGTCATTGGCGGGGTAGGCATACGTCGCGGTCGCCGCCATCCAGACGAAATTCGTGCGGGCGAATCATTGGATTTTTGGCGTGTGGAGGCAGTGGAGAAAGATCGTCTGCTTCTTCTGCGCGCCGAGATGAAGGTGCCGGGTAAAGCCTGGCTGGAGTTCAGATCCGAACTTCAAGAAGGCAGAACCCTGTTAACCGTCACGGCATATTTTGCGCCACGCGGGCTTTCAGGATTTCTTTACTGGTATGCCATGTGGCCCTTCCATGCTTTTCTATTTAATGGACTAACGCGACGCCTGGCAGCGCGTGCGCACCTGCTGGCTCGCTCCTATGGATAAGGTGATCCTCGTCACTGGCGCAACAGGATATATTGCCAGCCGTCTCATTCCAAGATTATTGGAGTCTGGCTACCGAGTTCGTTGCCTTGTGCGTGATCCGCTTCGACTCAAAGGGCGAGGCTGGTTCCGTCATGTGGATATTTTCCAGGGAGACGCGACTCTTCCAGCCACTCTCGCGCCCGCGCTGGAGGGTGTTCATACCGCGTATTATTTGATTCATAACATGTCCTCCGGGCGCGGCTACCTTGCACGTGAATTGGCATGTGCTCACAACTTTGCAGTCGCGGCGGAGGAAGCCGGGATCGAACACATCATTTATCTTGGTGGGTTGGCCGACCCTGAACAACATCTTGCTCCCCACATGCGTTCGCGCATTGAGACGGGAGAAATGTTACGGCAAGGCAAAGTCCCGGTCACAGAATTTCGGGCGGGCGTCATCATGGGATCGGGAAGCATTTCGTTTGAGATGATCCGTTTTATGACCGAGCTGTTTCCCATCATACCCGGACCCTTGTGGATGAAGAACAAATCCCAGCCGATCGCAATCCAAAATGTGATCGATTACCTCCTGTCCGCGCTTAAAACTCCCCATGCACGCGGCGGGATTTTCGAGATCGGTGGGCCCGATGTTGCAACCTACGCTGACATGCTGTTGTGTTACGCGCGCGTTCGCGGACTCAAACGGTTGATGTTATTGTTTCCTGGAATTCCTGTCTGGTTGATGGCATTTGGCGTTGGGCTTATGACCCCGGTGCCGCGCCCGATCGCACAGGCATTGATCGCTGGACTTTCAAATGACAGCACCGTTCAACACAATCAAGCATTGCGCGTCTTCAAAGATATTCGCCTCATCAGCATGGATGAGGCGACAGAATATGCGCTTCAAAGGACCAAACCTACCCTCGTTGAGCGTATCTGGGAGGATGGCAGGCCCGGCCCAAAAGCTCTAAAACATGAAGGCTTCTTCATTAACTATCGCAGAATGGATCTAAATATTGCGCCTGAAAACGCCTTTCGCGTTCTCAGGCGCGTGATCAACAAACCGCGCTGGCGCGTGGAAATTAATGAACAAAATCAACGCATCGTTGTACGTGAAATGGACCTTCACAGCGGCGATCAATGGATCGAGTGGAAGGCGGATCAATCCGGTGTGCTGACTTGCATCAGCCAGACTGTATTTTTCTCCCCGCGCGGCCTGCCGGGATTTTTATACTGGCTTATCCTTTATCCCTTTCATATTGTTTATATGAAAAAATTAGAGAAATCCATTCGGGAGAGTTGAATTATCTCCTCTGCTGGAAGTACTGAACCGTCCACGGACGACGGTTGAGGTAAATATATAACCTGCCCGTTTCCTGAGTTTCTCCCTGAGGCGGGCGATTTGTTTCTTGACTCTCAACCCATCGGCTCGTATAATCCCGCCATTCAGAAGTAGTACGCGTGTGGGTCGGGTAGTGGCGCTATAGCGCCACGTATCGAGACCAAATGCTGATAGAGAAGGAAGCCATTGGCTGGAAGCTTCCACAGCAAAAAGCCGCCGAAGTCGTCTGAGTTTATTGAGCGAAGAAAGCCTGTTCACTGTTCACTGATTACTGAACACTGGCAACTAGACCGTTCACGGGAATGCCCGTTATAGCATGGACTGATGAATGTCAGTCACAGAGCGCACTAAGCAATTAGTGAACTGAGGTGGTACTGCGGAGTTTACACTTCGTCCTCATGATGGACGGAGTGTTTTTATTTTAAGTATGTCATTGCGAGGGCGATAGCCCGAAGCAATCTCCTACATCGTATTGGAGATTGCTTCGTCGGGAAGAGCACCCTCCTCGCAATGACATGAGGAGACTGAATGACCAAACAGGAACTTCCCAAAGCCTACGATTTCAAATCCACCGAGCCGCGCATCTACGCCATGTGGGAGGCGGGCGGATTCTTCCAGCCGTCGAACGACCCCAACAAGCCGGGCTTCGACCCGTCCATCAAGCCGTTTGTCATTTCGATCCCGCCTCCCAACGTGACGGGCGAACTGCACATCGGCCATGCCATGTTCGTCAGCGTCGAAGATCTCATGATCCGCTACCACCGCATGAAAGGTTACTCCACGCTTTGGGTTCCTGGCACCGACCACGCCGGCATCGCCACGCAACTGATGGTGGAACGCGATTTGTTGAAAAATGAAGAAGTGACACGCGAAGAAATCGGCCGTGAGGAATTCGTCAAACGCACATGGGAATGGAAGAAGAAATACGGCGGCATGATCACGAATCAGATTCGACGCCTGGGCGCCTCCTGTGACTGGGACCGCGAACGCTTCACACTTGACGAGGGCCTGAGTCGGGCAGTGCGAGAGGCCTTTGTGCGCCTGTACGACAAGGGACTCATCTATCGCGGCCCGCGTCTCATCAATTGGTCTCCGGGTCTCAAGACCGCCGTCTCTGATCTCGAAGTGGAATACGAAGAGGAAGACGCGACTTTGTATTACTTCAAATATATGTTGAAGGATTCTGGCGAACATATCCCCGTTGCAACGATCCGTCCCGAAACGATTCTTGGGGATACTGCAGTGGCAGTTCACCCTGAGGATGGACGCTTCAAGAAATTCATCGGCAAAACCGTGATCGTGCCGATTCTTGGACGAGAGATCCCTGTTATCGCGGATGAATACGTCAGCATGGAATTTGGCACAGGCGCGCTTAAGATCACGCCGGGGCACGACCCGAATGATTATGCCATCGCGCAACAGCATGACCTGCCGATCATCTCCATGCTCGACGTGGAGGCAAAGGTCAATGAAAACGGAGGCAGGTACAAAGGTCAGAATAGATTCGAAGCGCGGAAAAATCTGTGGGCTGACATGAAAAGGGCGGGTCTCGTCATCAAGGAAGAAAAATATAGGACCACCATCCCGCGCTCACAACGCGGCGGTGAAATTATCGAACCGATGATCTCGACTCAATGGTTCGTGAAAATCGAATCGTTGGCGGAAGCTGCGCTTGAAGCGGTGAAAGATGGACGCATCAAGATCGTGCCCGAGCGCTTCGAGAAGACCTATTTCAACTGGCTCGACCCTTCGCGTATCAAGGATTGGTGCATCAGCCGCCAATTGTGGTGGGGACATCGCATCCCTGTCTGGTATTGTCCCGATAAACACATGACCGTGGCGAGAGAGACTCCATCCCAATGCGCAACCTGCGGCTCAAAAGAAATTCGTCAGGATGAAGATGTGCTGGATACCTGGTTCTCCTCCGGTTTGTGGCCCTTCTCAACGCTTGGCTGGCCGGATGAAACCCCTGATTACAAATATTTCTACCCTACTTCCTACATGGAAACAGGCTATGACATTTTGTTCTTCTGGGTGGCGCGCATGATCATGTCTGGTTTGGAATACACAGGACAGATCCCATTCCACACCGTCTACCTGCATGGAACAATTCGCGATGAATTCGGCCGGCGCATGAGTAAAACCTTCGGGAATGGGATTGACCCGCTGATCGTGATGGATCAATTCGGTACGGATGCACTGCGCTTCACATTGCTGGTAGGCTCGACGCCCGGCAATGACATGAACCTAAGCATCAGCAAAGTGGAAGCCAACCGCAACTTTGCAAATAAGCTTTGGAACATAGGGCGTTTTGTGATCAATGCGATAGATGGACTGGAAAAGGTCGAAGGTCAAAAGTCGAACGTCGAGTGGACACTCGCAGATAGTTGGATTTGGGCGAAGTTGCAGACCCTCATCCGCGATGTGGAGCGCCAGTTCCAGAATTTCCAATATGGGCAGGCCGGCCAGCAAATCTATGATTTTATCTGGTCTGACTTCGCGGATTGGTATGTGGAGATCGCGAAGGGACAGATGCAGAAATTAGAGACTAGAGACCAAACCGTTGCGACTCTGGCTCGTGTGTTCGATATCTGCCTGCGCTTATTGCACCCGTTTACGCCGTTTGTCACGGAAGAAATCTGGGGACATTTGCACAGCGCCTTGCGCGAATCTCCCATCTCTAGTCTCTCAAAAGACTGGCCTGCCGCATTGATCGTTGCCAAATTCCCTGAACCGCGCCCAACAGAAAGCTGGGAAGAGGAAAAGATCGCAGACTTCGCATTGATCCAGGAAATCGTGCGTTCCGTCCGTAACCTGCGCGCGGACAAAGGCGTGACTCCCTCTAAGAAGATCGCCGCGACGATTTCAGCAGTCAACAAACTTGATTTGGTTACAAGCCAAGCTTCTGTCATTACATCTCTTGCAGGACTGGACTACTCTCTGCTCTCTATTCACCAGTCTCTAACCGAAAAACCCGCCGACTCCGCCGCGCTCGTGGTTGGCTCTGTGGAAATTTACATTCCTCTCGCGGGCATGGTGGATCTCGCCAACGATAAAGCCCGCCTTGAGAAAGAATTGAAAGAAGCACAGTCTCATATTGATCGTTTGGAAAAACTTCTCTCCAGTGACTTCGCGGTCAAAGCTCCTTCGAATGTGATCGCAAAAGAACGCGAGAAACTGGATGGTTATAAAGATACTGCCGGGAAGTTGAAGGCGCAATTGAAATAACACGTGATATGCATTATAATCACACCAACAAAATATTTAACCTTCGGGGCAGGGTGCAATTCCCGATCGGTGGTACAGCCCACGAGCAACTCTGGAGTCCGACAGCAAGCTGTCGGAATTTACGGAAGCAAGTTTCCTGACTCCAGAAGCGCATGACTTGGTGTAATTCCAGGGCCGACAGTATAGTCTGGATAGAAGAAGGTAACGCGGACCTGCGCGGTCTGTGTGGATTCATGCTCCGAAAACGATTCTTGTTTTCGGGATTTTTTATCTGGCATGATATCCGCCTCTAACTCCGCCTTGTCCTGTCTCTGCGCCCCGATTGTTGACACAAGCGAGGCGCATTTTTTATGTCCGTATTCAAGCGTGTTCAAAATATCCTTCCTGTGATCCTTTCGATTGCCTTTGCCTTACTGGCCTGGCAATTGATTGTGCAGGTGACCCAACTGCCGCGTTTTATCCTGCCGGCGCCCGCAGACGTTTGGACGCGTTTCGTCAAAGCGCTCATGGATGGAAGCCTGCTTTATCACACGCGGATTACTCTGGCGGAGATCGTGCTGGGTTTACTATCCGGCATCGCCTTTGCCACAGTCACGGGTTATATGCTTGCAAAATCGCGCTCGCTTGAAAAAATCCTTTCGCCGTATCTTGTGGCCAGCCAGGCCATTCCCGTTGTGGCGATTGCTCCGTTGCTGGTCATCTGGCTCGGGGATGGGATTCTCTCGAAGGTGGTCATTTGCGCGTTGATCGTGTTCTTTCCTGTTTTGGTGAATACAGTGGTTGGCGTGCGCGCTGTGCCGACAGCCTTGTATGACCTGATGCATTCCATCCGCGCCACACGCTTGCAGATTCTACTGAAACTGGAAGTCCCTGCTTCACTGCCCGTATTGCTCGGCGGATTAAGAATTGGCGCAACCTTATCCGTGATCGGCGCAATCGTCGGCGAGCTGGTGGACGCAGAGCAGGGACTCGGTTTCCTTTTGCAGCTTGGTGATTTTCAATATGACACTTCCATGGTCTTTGTGGCAGTCTTCACGCTGATCGCACTGGCCTTGTCACTATATGGTGTGGTGACTTTGCTTGAAAGAAAATTTTTGAAATGGCAGAAATAATAACCCGTCATTGCGAGGGCGGTGTTTTCCCGCCCGAAGCAATCCCCCTCACCGTGTTGGAGATTGCTTCGTCGGGCTACGCCCTCCTCGCAACGACGAGGCAAATTCAAAGGAGACACAATGTTTAAGAAATTAGTTTTACTCATGCTTGGGCTGGCACTCAGCCTTTCGGCTTGCGGCAATGTACAGGTCGGTAATGAAACGGATATAGTCCGCACGCGCCGCGTCAAACTGCCGATGGGATATATCCCAAACATCCAGTATGCGCCGTTCTATGTCGCGGTGGATAAAGGTTATTTTGCCGAGGAGGGGATCGAACTCGAATTCGATTATTCCTTCGAGACAGACGGTGTGGCCTTGGTGGGCGCGGGCGAACTGCCCTTTGCGGTGGCTTCAGGGGAGCAGGTTTTACTGGCGCGTTCGCAGGGGTTACCCGTGGTTTATACCTTTGCCTGGTATCAGCAATTTCCAATTTCGATCATCTCTGCGCCTGAGTTGAACATCCATGAACCTGCCGACCTGCGCGGACAGGACATCGGTCTGCCCGGTTTGTTTGGAGCGAATTACATTGGTTTGCAGGCGCTTCTTTTTTCTGCGGGACTTAAACCAGCGGATGTGAAGATGGATGCCATTGGATTCAATCAGGTGGAAGCGTTTGCAGCGAAACAAAAAAATATTGTGGTTGGTTACGCGGCGAATGAACCGATCGTATTAAGATCGCTGGGTTATGAAGTGAATGAGTTGCGCGTGGCAGATTATGTGCAGTTGACCGCCAACGGCATCCTTTCAAGTGAATTGACGATCAAGAATGAGCCTGAGCTTGTGCGAAGCATGGCGCGTGCATTGGCGCGCGGCATTGCAGATACGATTGCAAATCCCGATGCGGCTTATACGATCAGTTTGAAATTCGTGGAAAATCTTGCAGATCAAGACAAGGCTGTCCAATTACAAATCCTGTATACCTCCATTGAATTTTGGAAAGCAGAGAAAATCGGTTATTCAGACCCGCAAGCCTGGGAGAACATGAATGATCTTTTGGTAAAAATGGAATTGATCCCCGCGCCGTTGGATTTGAGCAAGGCATTCACGAATGAGTTTATTCCGTAGTTAATATATGTCGTTGCGAGTATATCCATAGCGGGCGAAAACCGCTATTCTATGCAAAATGACACTCTGTGTCATTAGTAGGAGGATGTACTTCCCGACGCCTGTCCTGAGCCTGTCGAAGGGAAGCAATCTTCAACTTTATAGGAGATTGCTTCGTCGCAAAGAACAAGAGCGCTCCTCGCAATGACATGGAAACTTAGATGACCACCAGACCCATCCTCACCGTCCAAGACCTCTCCGTTGTTTTTCCTGACAGCAATGGAGGATTGCGCGCGCTTGAGGATATTTCATTCGAAGTTTGTCCGCGTGAATTTATTTGTTTCCTCGGTCCATCGGGTTCTGGCAAGACCACCCTGCTGAGGGCGGTTGCAAATCTATTACAACCCACAACGGGGCGGGTGCATTTCATCCATCACCAGCATCCGAAGATCGGCATGGTCTTTCAGCAGGCCAGCCTGATGCCCTGGCGCAGCGCGCTGGATAACATCAAACTTCCGCTTGAGTTGGAGGGTCTGGGCGAATCGAAGGCGCGGAAAAAAGCGCTGGAGATGATCGAACTGGTGGGCTTGCAGGGATTCGAAGACTCGTGGCCGCGCGACCTTTCCGGCGGCATGGCACAGCGGGTCGGGATCGCGCGCGCGCTCATCCATGACCCGGACCTGCTCCTGCTAGATGAGCCTTTTGCCTCGCTGGATGCCCTCACCCGTGAACGCATGTGGACAGAGTTATCCCGCATCTGGCAGGCCAGGCAAAAAACGGTCATCATGGTGACGCATTCGATCAACGAGTCATTGTTTTTAGCAGACAGGGTTTTGGTATTAACCCAGCGCCCCGGAAAAATAAAATTGGACGTGGAAGTTGACCTCCCGCGTCCCAGAAAAGATGATATTCGTTATACGCCCCATTTTGGAAAGCTGGCGCGGAAACTGCGCGAGGCGATTGAGTAGAAAAATATCCTTTCAAACATCGTAATTCCTCCTTTATTAATCCCCGCTGTTCATTGGACCAAGAAATTCCAACATCTTCCTCGTCGCCTCGGCCACATCCTCAATTGCTTTTTGAAACGCTTTCTCATTCGCCTTTGAAGGCTTTCGATACCCACTGACCTTCCTCACATATTGCAAGGCGGCTTCCTGAATCTCCTGCTCTGTGGCGGGGTGATCCATATTACGCAAGGGTTTGATGCTTCGGCACATATTTTAACTCCTGAAGTGACAGTCACCTTTAAGATGGCTGTCACTTTTTACACTTTTGGCCAATCCAACAACAACACTTCCGCCAATAATTTCGAATTCACATTCTTATCCATCTGCTCCAATGCGGACTCCAAATCCCCCACCACGCGCCGCGCCGTGGAGAGATCCAGCCGCCCGGCAAGGAATTCAATTTCCATATTGCGATCTATGTTGATGAGAGGAGTCTCCGCGCCAGCCACGCGCAGCATCACATCGCGCCAGTAGGAGAGCCAGATCATGATGGCCTGGCGCATGGTCTCCTTGTCTTTGGAGAGTTTGTCAGCGTAGGAAAATTTCTCCACACGGGGAGCAGGCAAAAGCGTTTGCAGATCGTTTAATCTTTCCTCGCGCTTTTCGAGAAGGGTCTCATCCTCAAGCATTCGCCGCGCATAGCCGGGACGTCCGCCTGAAATATGTGCAAGCAAACGGGCGCGTTCTGTATCCAGGCCGCGTTCGATCAAGTCCGCTTCAATGGCTTCGATGGGCAAAGGGCGCAGGCGCAGGATCTCACAACGGGAAACAATGGTGGGTAATAGTTGTTCGGGGGCATCCGCAGTTAATAGCAGGATCGCATGCGCGGGCGCTTCTTCGAGGGTCTTTAACAAAGCGTTGGCGGCGTTATCGTTTGCTTTCTCAAAACGCAAAAATAAAGCCGCACGATATTTTGACTGATAAGGTTTGAGGTTGAAGGTTCTTTGCAAATCGCGAATTTGCTGAATACGAATTTCACCATTAAGAGCAGGGATTAATTCTTTGCGATCATCAGGGTCAATGATAGCAGGCTCAATAACATTCAAGTCTGGATGCTGCATGTTCTCGATCTGTTTGCAATCGCGGCATGTTTGGCAGGGAACTCCAGCAGCGATGGGTTTTTCACAGTTTAAGGCCTGCGCGAGGCGCAAAGCCAAAGTCCGCCGGCCCAGGCCGGGAGGTCCGCAAAAAAGATACGCGTGGCGCACATCCCCGCGCGCGGCGTGCTGGCGAAGCATATCCACAGCCCATTCGTGTCCGAGTAAGTTCCAGTTATCAGTCATTAGTTTTGTAGTTTGATAGTTTTGTAGTTGGGTAGTTATCAGTCATCAGTTTTCAGTGAGTAATTCCCAATCATAAATCGGCAATCGTAAATCGGCAATCGTCACTCCTGCCCTGCCCGCAATCTCAAATATGATTCGTATCGTGCGGGATAAATTTTTTCCGTTTGAAGTGCGGCAAGCACGGCGCAGCCCGGCTCGTGGACGTGCGTGCAATCACTGAATTGACAATGCGGCACAAGATCACGCAGTTCTGGAAAATACGCATCCATCTCCGCGGCTTCGGTATCCCACAATGCCAGCGATTTCCAGCCCGGCGTATCCGCCACGTATCCGCCGCCTTCCAATGGAAACATTTGGCGCGTGACGGTGGTCTGCCGGCCTTTGTTCATCACCTTGCTGATCTCATTCACAGCCAGCCCAAGCCCGGGTTGAAGCGCGTTCAACAAACTTGATTTTCCCACGCCGCTGGGTCCTGCCAGCGCAGAGATTTTATTTTTCAACACGTTGCGTAATTCATCCAGTCCCTTTTCCAGTTTTGCCGAAGTGTAGATCACGCGATAGCCGATGTTTTCATACAAACCGAAAATATCTTCTGCATTTTCAACAAGGTCAATTTTATTGGCAATGATGATGATCGGTATCTTTTGCTTTTCAGCGATGACCAGGAAGCGGTCCAACATTCTTAATTTTGGATTCGGATGCGCACACGCAAACACAAAGATGACCTGATCGGCATTTGCCAGCAATACCTGCTGATACTCACCCTGCGGGCGCGGGTCCAACCTGACCAAAGCCTGCTTGCGCTCTTCGACATTTTCAACGACCCCGCTGCCGTCCTCCAAAAGCGTAATGGTGACATAATCGCCAAGCGCGGCAATATCCCCATGGGCTCTGCCTTGCTTTAATTTTCCACGCAACTGACAAACAACAAGACCCTCCCCAGTTTCGACTGTAAAGAAACCGGATTGGGCCTTGATGATCAAACCTTGTTTGGTGATCTCGCTCGTCAAATATTCACCTTAATTATCCCCCTGTGTAGGGGCGCCAAATGGAGTGGGCGTATAAGGTGGATAACCGATTCGACCAAAATCATAAAACGGTCTTTGCGGACTGCCATAATAATAGGTCTCCACCATCGCCCTGAAAAGCGGAGCGCCGTATTCAGAACCCTGACCGATATTTTCCACAATGACAGCAATGGCAACATCCGGCAAGCCGGTATTTTCTTCATTCTCCGTAAAGCCTGCAAACCAGGCATGAGGCAAACCGCTGCCGGATTCGGCGGTGCCAGTTTTGCCAGCCACATCGTATTGCAAACCGGCAAATTGGTAGTTGGCAGTGCCTCTTCTGAATTGCGTCACCATGAACATCGCTTCTTCCAGGGTCGCAAGATTTTCGCTGCGCAATGGAAGCGTGCCACGCGCTTCCGGGCGGAAGGAGAGGAGCGGGCCGCCATCCACAGGTTGAATCTTCTCAATCAGCTGCGGGCGGTATAAAGTGCCGCCATTGGCGATTGCCGCTACGGCGTTCGCCACTTGAAGCGGAGTCACAAGCACATCACCCTGCCCAATGGCCTGGTTGACAGCTTCCACAGGGCCTGTTGGATCTAGAATTTGTCCGCTGGCTTCAGGGACCTGATCGATGCCGGTGGGGGCGGCGAACCCGAATGCGCGTGCCATGTTGGCAATATCAGAGCCGCGGTTCCAGTTTGTGAACAGGTCATAACCTATCTCCCAGAAATATGGATTACATGAACGCATCAAGCCTTCCTGCAGGGTGAGCAGCCCGGATGGCCTGGTGCTTAAGGTGTCACAGGCATCGCCTCTCGCAATCGCCTCTTTGCAGTAATCATACGTCCAGTCGTACAAAGTGCGGTCGGGCAGTCTCGTAAATTCGTACTGACAATCGTAGGTGGTGTCTTTCAAATATAACCCGCTTTCGAGGGCGGCGGAGAAGGTGATGATCTTAAATACCGAGCCGAGCGGATACTGTCCCTGTGAAGCGCGGTTGAGCAGCGGGTCGTACGGGCTGTTCAGCAACTCTCCCAACCCAAGCGCATTGTTTGGGTTTTCAGGTTCAAAAAGATTGGGGTCAAAATCCGGGCTGGATGCCATGGCCAGGATGCGTCCGGTATCCACTTCCATCACAACAATTGCGCCGCGGAAGAATTCAATTGCAGACTGGGCATAGGCTTGCATATTGCTGTCAATGGTGAGGTAGACCGAGTCTGCAGGTTGTGGGCTGCTCTGCCCAAGTGTGGAGATGATCTGACCATCCGGTGCGACTAAGTGGAGAGTACCGCCGTGTTGTCCGGCGAGATAATCCTCCGCCCATTTTTCAATTCCGGATTGTCCAATCTTTTCGCTGCCGTTATAACCGAGGCGGCGATATTCATTCAATTGTTCGGGGGTAATGAATTGAGTAAAGCCAATAGCCTGTGGAGCAAGACCCGTTTCGAAATAATAGCGGGATTCATAGTCTGCGACTACCAGTCCGCCGGGGTTGATGTCGAGCAATCTCTTGGCTTCGGCGCGTGTCCCTTCGCACATGGGCAGGTACCAGCCGGGTCCGGAGGCGTCTATCTGATCTTCAATGTCCAGGGGATCCAATCCGCATAGCAAGCCGAGTTCTGTGGTTAAGGTGCCGCGCATGTCCGGGTCGATCTGATCGGTTTGGATACCGAAGGCGAACGCGGTTGCCTGTGTGACGATTGGCAATCCTTTGCGATCGTAAATGTCGCCGCGGGCGGGGATGCTGTAATCCATCGCAAGCTGGTTGCCGCCCGCGAGTTCAGGCAGGATCAAGCCGTCATCCCATTGTACTTTCCAGGTGCCATTTTCATTCGCAAGGCGCATGACGATATTTCGTTGAATATCCCCAGCCAGAGCCGTTTTATAGGTAATGCTGTAGCCAACCTCGGCATTGTGAGGGCCGAGTTGCGATGACATGATCGAGAAATCAATGTTGGATGCGCTCATGGTGTTCAAGGCATCGTTCCAGCGTTTGGAAAAATCTTCGAGCGTCACTGCATCGCGGCTGGACTGTGCCAGCATGGCATACATCGTCTCGTAATCGTCTTGTTGCAAGGCCTGAAAAAATGCTGTGACCGCTGACTGCGCATCCGGCGCGGGGGTGATGCGAGCCTGCGCGGTGGGCAATGGAGTGGCTGTGGCGAAAAGGTTGGTAATTGGATTGCCACTCGTTCCACCCACGCTGCAAGCTGAGAGAAAAGTCAATATCAGAATATATTTTATCCAGCGTATAACTTTCATTTGTTTCCTTTTAATACTAACCCTCATCCCCAGCCCTTCCCCCGATGGGGTAGGAGTCCCCTCTCCCTTCGGGAGAGGGCTAGGGTGAGGGGTTTTCGCCGCGCAGAATCGCGCTCGAAACGGGACATTGATAATTCAATAAGTTTTGACAAGCCATTGGCACATCCGCCGCAGGGCGAACATCCAACTTTTGTAAAGCGCGCATCACATGGCATATGGGTAATCCCATCACGCTGGCATAACATCCCTGCATGGACTCAACCGGATCGAAGTCAGAGTGTTGAATCGCATACGCGCCGGCCTTGTCCATCGGGTCGCCAGTATTGATATAGGCGGTGATCTCTTCATTGGAATAATTCCGCATCGGCACATCTGTCACGGATAATTCCGTCAGCATCTTTTCATCCTGCACGCGGTACAGTGCAATCCCCGTGTAGACTTGATGCGTGCGTCCGCGTAATTGCTTCAACATACTTTCGGCATTCCGTGCATCGTTTGGTTTGCCGAGAATAGAGTCGCCATCCACCACCGTCGTATCTGAGCCGATGATGATATTTTCAGGAGATGCCTTCTCTGAGACAGCCAGCGCCTTTGCCCGGGCAAGGCGGAGCACATAATTTTTTGGCAATTCATCTGCCAGCGGGGTTTCATCTATATCAACAACTTTGACACTGAAAGCCCAATTTCCAAGCGCAAGCAATTGCCTGCGGCGCGGCGAGTTGGACGCCAGCACTAAAACTATTTCTCCATTCACGCGCAAGATTCTAACACAGTCCTTTTTCCCTCCTTAAGCCAGCATAAGTAGCCGTAAAAATTTTCCCTCTGGCAACTTCTGTTCTGGAGTTGTAAAATCCATACATATTGGTCCAGTCAACACGGAGGCGTGATGAACGAATTACAGGAACGTATTTTGAAAGAGGGGCAAGTGCTCGGCAATGGAATATTAAAAGTGGATAGTTTCGTTAATCATCAAGTGGACCCAATCCTCATGGATACCTGTGGGCGTGAATTTGCAAAACGCTTTGCAAATGTTGGCGCGACCAAAATCCTAACCGCCGAAATTTCAGGCATTGCGCCGGCGCTGACCACCGCCCTCCACATGGGGCTTCCCGTTGTGTACGCCCGCAAAACAAAACCCATCACCATGCCAGACCAGGTTTATCTGACCCTCGCGCCATCGCATACCAAAGGCCGCATGGTGGAGCTGATCATCTCTCCCGAATACCTCGCCAATGACGAAAAAGTCCTCATCATTGACGACTTCCTCGCCAGCGGCCAAACCATCCTGGGTCTCGCCCGTCTGGCCGAAGCCGCAGGTTCAAAAGTTGTCGGCATCGGCGCGCTCATTGAAAAAATCTTCGAAGGCGGGCGCGATGCATTGAAATCCCTTGGCGTGCCGATTGAGTCGATTGCCTGCATCAAATCCCTCGATAACGGTAAAATCGAATTTGTGGATTAACCCTGCTCTTGCCGCCGTCCTCGGCGGCGAGGACGGCGCCTTGAGTAAAAATTTTTGGATTAAAAAACTTCTCTGGATTCTCTCCCCCTTAATCGGCTGGATCTTCGCAACCATGAGTTTCCTCATCCCAGTTGCCCGCCTCCGTGAGACCCCAAACCTGCTTGCGTTTCATCATCCTTCTCCCAGCTATAAGTTTCACGTTCTCATCGTCCCCAAGCGGCAGGTTGCATCTCTTGCGCAACTTGATCCAGCAGATACCGCCTTCCTCACCGACTTATATGCCACCGTCCAAAGCCTGGCGGATGAATTCCATCTCAAGGTGTATCGCCTCATTGTGAATGGCGGCGAATATCAGGATTTCCCGCATTTGCATTTTCATTTGATCTCTGATTGAAAGGGTAGGGACACAGCGCCGCTGTGTCCCTACAATAAATATAATGAACTCCATCGCCATCCTCGATTTTGGTTCACAATATGCGCAGATCATCGCGCGCCGCGTGCGCGAGACACAAGTCTATTGCGAGTTATTTCCCTGGGACGCGCCCCAGGAAAAAATCCTCTCGATCAACCCAAAGGGATTCATCCTCTCCGGCGGACCAAAATCCGTTTATGAGGCAGGTGCGCCGTATATCCAAAAGTTCATTTTGGAATCAGGCTTGCCCATTCTTGGAATCTGTTACGGCATGCAGGCACTGACTCATGCTCTCGGCGGCAAAGTGGACCCATCTGCGCAGCGCGAATATGGACATGCTGAAATCGAAAGCCTGATCCCTAATCCCCTGATTACTAATCTCTCGCAGGTATGGATGTCTCACGGTGACAGGATCACGCGCATGCCCGATGGTTTTGTGGCGTTGGCGAAATCTGGAAACAGTCCCTGCGCGGCGATGGGCGACATGCAAAGAAAATATTTTGGTGTGCAATTTCATCCCGAAGTGCATCACACCCCCAATGGGGTTGAATTGCTTAAACATTTTGCCATTGATATTTGCGGCGCAAAACCGGAATGGACTCCAATATCCATTATTGACGAAAGTGTAAAAAGAATCCGTGAGCAAGTCGGTAATCAACGCGTCCTCGCGGCGGTCAGCGGCGGTGTGGATTCAACTGTCGCGGCGGCGTTGGTGCATAAAGCGATAGGAGATCAACTTGTGACAGTCTTCGTGGACACAGGCTTGCTCAGACATAACGAAGGTGAGCAGGTCGCATCCGCATTGCGCGATGGATTGGGTGTGGAGTTGATCACAGTGGAGGCCAGCGCTAGTTTCCTCGGCGCGCTGAAAGGGATTACAGACCCTGAGCAAAAGCGAAAAATTGTCGGCGAAAAATTTATCCGCATTTTTGAAGCACAGGCGCAGAAAGCAGGCCGACCAAAGTTTCTCGTGCAAGGGACAATCTATCCCGATGTGGTTGAATCATCCGCGCCTGACCGGAACACAGCCGAGAAAATAAAAACGCATCACAACGTGGGCGGACTTCCAGAGGACATGAAATTTGCCCTGGTTGAGCCGTTGAAGTATTTGTTTAAAGATGAAGTGAGATTGGTGGGCGAAGCGCTTGGGCTGAGTGAAAGCCTCGTTTGGCGGCAACCGTTTCCAGGTCCGGGGTTGACCGTGCGTTGTCTCGGGGAGTGTACGCCTGAGCGCATATCCCGTTTACGGGCAGCTGACTCAATCCTTTTGGAGGAATTATCCAATGCAGGGTTTATAGGGAAAGGTGCACAGACATCGCAGGCTTTTATGGTTTTACTGCCAGTAAAATCGGTGGGTGTGATGGGCGACCAGCGCACCTATCAGGAGACGGCGGCGATTCGAGCAGTGACCACCGAGGATTTTATGACGGCGGATTGGGCGCGCCTGCCGCATGATTTATTGGCGAAAATCTCAAATCGGATCGTCAATGAAGTGGACGGAATTAATCGCGTAGTGTATGATATTACGAGTAAACCGCCTGCCACCATTGAGTGGGAGTAACAATTTGCGATTTACGATTTGAGATTTTGGATTGGTGGTCGAGTAGGGCTGGGCGCTTTTCCCAGCCCGTATCGAGACCACGATTGAGGAGGCGTTATGAACAATTTCAACCTTGGCGAAGTGCTGACCACTTCGTGGAAAATAATCTGGAAACATAAGGTCTTGTGGGTTTTTGGTATTCTCGCCAGCTTTGCGCGTGGCGGTGGAGGAGGCAGCGCCGGCGGAGGAAACTCCGGTTATCAAACCGGATCCGGTGATGCGCCATTTTCCACTGAACAATTTGAGCGGGGCATACAGCAGGCTGCTCAATTTTTTGAACAAAATTTATGGATCATCATTGCCGGTGTTGTAATCATTATTCTATTATCCTTCCTTTTATACGCGGCGGGAATGATGGGCAGGATCGGCTTGATCAAAGGCGTATACAAGGTCGAGACCGGCGCAGAGAGATTATCCTTTGGCGAACTTTGGTCTGAGAGCAGGCCTTATTTCTGGCGCATCTTCGGCATGAACTTTTTGATCAGGCTTGCTTTTGTGTTGATTTTCATTCCATTGGCCATATTTGGATTTGTCACAATGGGAATAGGTTTTATCTGCATCCTTCCGCTTTTGTGTATTCTTGTCCCAATCAGTTGGGTGATTGCTGTTGTCATGGAACAGGCACAGCCTGCGATTGTGCTCGAAAACCTTGGCATCCTGGATGGATTAAAACGCGGCTGGCAGATCGTGAAAACCAACGCGATTCCAATCATCATTCTGGCAATCGTGCTTGCCGTTGGCGGCGTGATGATCGGGATTATCATTGCGCTCCCCCTTATTTTGTCGCTTCTGCCAATTTTTATTGGTATGAATACATTGAATGAATCTTTTACACTCGTTTATATTGCTCTCGCTTGCTGTGCCTTGTATCTGCCGGTGATCATTTTCCTCAATGGTATTCTGACAGCCTACATCAAATCCGCATGGACGCTGACCTACCTGCGCCTCGCCAAACCCACGGAATCTGCGGCTGTTGTTGCGGTAAATGCATAAACTCCTTGCTCTGTTTCTCAGCCTGGGCCTCTTGCTTGGCACTGCGCCTTCTGTTCGTGCACAGCAAAACCTCGCAATTGCGACTCTCTACCCTGCGGATGCATCCGCTTTTCCAACCGTCTCGGCGTATTTGGATATCTTCGACGCCCAAAAAATTTTCGTCTCAGGACTTAAACCCGAGGCTGTTACCGTTATCGAAAACGGACAGCCACTCCCAAGCGACTCATTGACCGAGTTCGCCATTCCCTTGCAAATTGTTGTCGCCGTCAATCAGGGCGCGGCACTGGATGCGCGCAATGCGAATGGCTTCTCCCGCTTTCAACGCGTGGCACAGGTGATCACACAATGGGCACAAAGCCGCCCGGCAAACCTGCCGGATGACCTCAGCCTTGTCAGCCAGGCGGGACCGGTCATTAACCATGCTGGCGCAAACGATTTCATCGTCGGGGTGAACGGCTTTCAACCTGACATGCGTATTGCCAGTCCCAACCTGCAATCCCTTGCCACCGCAATGGATACGGTCAACGCGCAGACTCCTCGGCTGGGCATGAAACGCGCCATCCTGTTCATCACTCCCCAAATGGATGAGCCGAACTTGGCCGCGTTGCTGGAGCCGTACACCCAGAGCGCAAATGAAAGCGGCATCCGCATCTTCGTCTGGTATGTGGATGCGAATACAACATTCACCAATACAAGCGCGGCGGTCTTCAATAACCTAGCCATCCAAACCGGCGGCGCCATGTTCCAGTATTCTGGTGAGGAGAGGTTCCCTGACCTCGAATCTTATTTTTCCGCTTTGCGCCGAACCTACGTACTTTCCTACACTTCGCGTGTGAATATTTCGGGCGAACATCCTTTCAGCGTGCAGGTAAGCCTGCCCTCAGGGCTTGTGACATCTGCCGAGCAGAATTTCAACGTGGATGTTCAACCGCCCAACCCTTTCCCGATAGCGCTGTCCTCACAGATCACGCGGCAGGCTCCGGCTGACGATCCCTTCAACCAGGAAATTCTATTGCCCGCCACACAGGAAATCGAGATTATCATTGAATTTCCTGATGGGTATGTCCGTCCGCTGATACGCACCACCCTGTATGTGGATGACAGGATCGTGGATGAGAACACGGCCGAACCATTCAACCTCTTCATCTGGGACCTGAAGGCTTACACCAGCAGTGGGGAACATCAGATCATGGTGGAAGCGATGGATGTGCTTGGTTTGAATAAAATAAGCATGCCCATTCCCGTGATCGTCACGGTTATAAAGCCGCCAAGCGGACCCGCCGTCTTCCTGGCAAAATACCGCACGCCGCTTACAGTCGGCTCGATCAGCCTCGCAGGCTTGGTGCTCTTTTTTATTCTACTGAGCGGACGTCTTCGTATTCCAACTTTGCGTGCCGCGCAGGCAGCGCACCGCGCTAGTATTGACCCTCTGACACAGCCCATCCTGGCAAGGGTGGAAGATACTCCCCAAGCCGCCTCGGCCCCTGCGGGGAAAAGCAAAAAGCGGCGGACCCCGTCCAGGAAAACAGGAGCAGGCTCAAAATCCAGTGTGGAAGCGCCGGCCTTCCTCCTCCGTATTAATTCAGATGGACAGGCCGCCGCAGTCGCGCCCATCCAGTTGATCGAAAAAGAAATCACCTTTGGCACCGACCCTGTGCAATGTAATCAAATCCTGGATGACCCCTCCATTTCATCCATCCATGCGCGGCTCAGGCAAACCGATAAAGGCGGTTACCTGTTGCAGGATAACAATTCGATTGCAGGCACGTGGGTAAATTACGAACAGGTGTTGCGGGAAGGCTATCGGTTGATGCACGGCGATATGATAAACTTCGGCCAATTAACGTATCGTTTTATGCTAAAAGCGCCCCCAGCGGCTTCAACTCCCAAGATAACCGTTCAAAATACTAAAGAATGATCCCTTCCACACCTGGCCACCTGCATGTTGCCGCGCTCAGCCACGCCGGAATGTCTGGCAAGAACAATGAAGATCGTTATTCGGTCAAATCGTTCGTGTTAAGCAAGGACGATTCGCGCCCATCCGTTTTTGCGTTAGTTGCGGATGGCATCGGTGGTCATCGCGCCGGCGAGGTAGCCGCCGAACTTGCAGTCAATACCATCAGCATGGGGGTTGCAGAAAGTAACGCAAAAACCCCTGTAGAAATTCTCGAAACCGCCGTTCATGCTGCCAGCCATGCTATCTCCGCTCAATCCGCCGGAAAAGCGGACGAGGAAGGCATGGGCACAACCTGTGCCTGCGCGTGGGTCATCGAAAATAAACTTTACACGGCCTATGTGGGCGATTCGCGCATTTATCTTTTGCGCGGCAAACATATTCAACGCCTGACCATTGACCACTCCTGGGTGCAGGAAGCATTCGAAAAAGGCGTCATCACAGTCGAACAAATGCACGGCCACCCGAACGTGCATGTGATCCGCCGGTATCTTGGCGGATTACAATTACCCGAAGTTGATTTTCGCCTGCGGATTGACAACGAAGAAACCGAGGAAGAATCAGGGCACAACCAGGGTTTTTATCTTGACCCCGGCGATACCATCCTGTTGTGCAGTGACGGACTCACAGATCTTGTTTGGGATGATGAAATTCAAAAAACCATCCACTCGAAGAAAGACCTGAAGTCTGCGGCGGAAGCGCTGGTGACCCTGGCCAATGAACGCGGCGGATATGACAACATTACCGTCGTGCTCCTGTCCATGCCTCGACTGAAAGAAGCCTTAAATAAAAAAAGAAGAAGCTCAGCCCGAGTTTTTTTCTGCCTTCTCCCTGTCCAGCCATAATTCCCGATATTTGCGATTCCAATCAATCAAAAAGCGGACTGCGATCACAAGTCCCGCACCTAAGGCAACCCAAAAAGAATCATCGCGGATATTGAATATCCACAATACAGGCGCGCCGAAGATGCCTGTAAATACACTCGCTCGTGCAGAATGACGGATGACCAACACGAGCAAAATAAGAATCGCCACACAAATCATAAATGCCAGTGGATTTACAGCCAGAAACGCGCCGCCGACAGTTGCTAATCCCATCCCGCCGCGAAAATTTGCAAACACAGGCCAGATATGGCCGATCACTGCAAAAGTCGCAGTGAGTGCGACCACCCAAACCTCGCCCGCATAATTATTTGCAAGCCGTGTTGGAATATATCCCTTGGAGATATCCAAGATCAGAACCAGCGCGCCCCAGCCAAACCCAGCCTGACGAATGGTATTGGTTGTTGTGGCATGACCCGAACCCGCATCACGCACATCCACACCTTTGACAAAGCGTGTGATCCAAATCGAAAATGGAAGCGAGCCAAACAGGTAGCCGAGCATGGGGAAGATTAAGTTTGTCATAGACGCTATAACCCCGTTGATTTGAAAAGTTTTATTGAATTCTTTAAATAACCCGCCTGCCGCTTTTTTATGCTTCCGCAGGGCAGTGCCCCTTTTGCATTGAGGTGATCGCAAGCGGCTCCTTGCGCCGTCACTTCGACAAGCTCAGTACAAGCCTCGGCGCAAGATTTACCCTGCAAACGCCGCCGGGGACGGCGGCTGGAGCATGGGTTACTGAAAACCTTTTCGTGTACACATGTTTCTTTTGCATTGGGGTGATCTTTCAATCTAATGTAAAATCCACAACATGCCATTATTGTGGATTTCTTTATCCTTTATTGCAGGAATCATACTTGCCAGTCTCTTCCCCCTCCCCACTTGGATATGGGTTGTACTCGCCACTTCCATTTTTTTGCTTTACCTGTTTGTTCGTTATCTAAAATCACGCTTCACGTTTTTCGCCTTCAGCCCATCAATTTCGCTCAGAACACGCTTTATTTCTTCATCCTTCATCCTTTTCATCCTTCATCCTTTCTCCTTCACCCTTTTAATATCCCTCTTCCTCGGCTCTGCCTACTATCAATTCCGCCAGCCGAACATAGACGCCTTTCACATCGTCTTTTACAACGACCGCACTTACGATTTACTAATTACTGGTTTCCTCGTCGAGCCGCCCGATACCCGCGATAAGTACACTAACCTCAAACTCAAAGTGGAAGCTGTGGACAGCGGCAGCGGCGACCTGCCAGTTTCCGGATTGATCCTCGTGCGTGTCGCAAAAAATCAGACTTATGAATACGGTCAACTCGTGCGTGTGCGTGGACAATTAAAAACCCCGCCTGAAGACGAGCAATTTTCCTACCGCGATTATCTTGCGCGTGAAGGCATTCATTCATACATGTCCATTGCAGAAGTGACCGAGTTGCCGGGGCATGGCGGCAACATCGTCACTGCACAGATTTACAAACTAAAATCAAAACTATTGGAAAAGACATATCGTTTATATCAAGACCCAGAAGCCTCGTTGTTCGCAGGCATTTTGTTCGGCGTGGATACTGGTTTACCGCGCAAGCTGCAGGAGGCCTTCAAGAGCACAGGCACAGCGCACATCATCGCCATCTCCGGATTTAACATTGCCATCATTGCAGGGGTTTTCTTTTCCATCTTCAAAAACATTACAAATGAACGCCTGGGCGCTTTGATCGCGATCGTCGGGATTTTCATGTATGCCTTTCTTGTCGGCGGGGATGCGGCAGTAATGCGCGCCGCATTCATGGGCAGTATTTCATTGTTTGCGCGCCAAATCGGAAGGCGCAACATGGGCTTGAACGCGCTCATGGTGGTTGCGCTTATCATGGCGCTCATTAATCCACTCGTGATTTGGGACGTGGGCTTTCAGCTTTCGTTTTTCGCCACACTTGGTTTGATCCTTTACTCCGAACCGTTTTCATATTACACGGGTAACCTGATCGCCAGACTTTCAAAACATGATACAAGTATATTTGCGCGCATCATCAACGAAAATGTCATTCTTACACTGGCGGCTCAACTCACAACCATTCCGATCATGGCCTATCATTTCAAACGCATCTCCCTGATTTCATTCATCGCCAACCCGTTCATCCTGCCTGTGCAACCCGCAGTGATGATCGTTGGCGGATTGGCGGTATTCACCAGCCTCATCATTCAGCCTCTCGGTCAACTGATCGCGTGGATCGCCTGGCCTTTTGCGGCATACACCATCCGCATTGTGGAATTCTTCGACCGCGTGCCGCATGGGATGATCTTTCTTGGTGACGCGTCCATTTGGATCGTACTCTTCTTCTACATCGCGCTTCTTACTGCGACCTTCAACTGGTCGCGCATTCGGGACTGGTTCCATTCTTCAGCAGATTCTCTGCGAGCCGTCGCATGGACAGCGACTCTTGCGTTCCTGTTTGTTTGCATGGTTGTGCTATGGCGCTCCGCCGCAACCGCTGGGGATGGTCAGTTTCACATCACATTTCTTGAAGTCGGCTCAGCGGATGCAGTCCTCATCCAAACGCCTGAAGGCAGGAACTTACTGATCAATGGCGGCGCGAGCACATCTGAATTATCCGATGAACTCGGCAGAAGGCTTCCATTCTTTTCGCGCAAGTTGGACTGGCTGATCGTCGCTTCCACGCAGGAAGAGCAACTTTCGGCTTTGCCGCGTGTGATCGAAAGATATCCACCTGAGCATGTTTTGTGGAGCGGGAATGTGCAAGCCTCGTTCTCTGCGCGTTTGCTGGATGAATATTTCGCGGCGGAAGGAATCCCCCTCACCCGCGCGGAAGCGGGACAAATGCTTGACCTGGGTGGCGGCACATTCATCGAGGTGCAGGCCGCAGGTCCGAGAGGAAGCGTACTTCTCGTTCAATATGGGAATTTTCGGGCACTGCTTCCAATCGGCGTGAGCGAGGGCATGTACGAGTCCCTCGAATTTGGAAATGTGGTCGGTGCCGTGGATGTGCTGCTGCTTTCGGATTCTGGGTACGCACCTGCGAACCCGCCTGATATTTTTGAGAATTTGAATCCACAACTGGTTGTATTGAGTGTTGCCGCAGGCAACCCGGACGGTTTGCCCTCGCAGGATGTGTTGGATTCTTTGGCTGACTATTCATTATTGCGGACAGACCGCAATGGTTGGATCGATGTAATTACAGACGGGAATGAAATGCGGGTGGTCGTGGAACGCGGCCAGCAATGAAATGAAAAATTAATTTGCAGAAGAAATTCCTTGCCAGAGGATATTTGATCCAGGAACAAAGGAGCCAGCCCGCACGTTATATGAGAAGTCAGGAGAAAGCATGAGATCATCAAAACGTATCCCCTTTGCCGTTTTATTGATTGCCGGCCTCGCATGCATTGTGCCGGATCTTGCAGTGCTCGATCCAAATGCCATCAGTACATCCGCCGCGCAGACGGTGATCGCCGGGCTGACACAAAATGCGCCACAAGCATCTCTATTACCTCCCGTGCCAGCAACCGCAACCGTCACATTGACACCTGAGCCACCCACGTTTACGCCCACTGAAACCAGTACGCCAACACAATCACTAACCCCAACTTTGATCCCTACAGCGACTCTAAGCATTCCTTTGATCAGCGTCTCGGTTCCCACGAACTGTCGTAATGGCCCGGGCAAGGTCTATATATTGCAGGGCGCTTTGTTGGTTGGTGAAACTGCCCAAGTGTATGCCCGTGACCCAAGCAATAGATATTGGTATATCCGTAACCCGGATCCGGGCGCTGAGTTTTGCTGGGTGTGGGGAGAATACGCTACCTTGACTGGTCCGCTTATGCTTTTGCCTGTCTATACTCCGCCGCCTACGCCCACGCCAACCATGACGCCGACACCGTCCCCATCTTTCACTGCTGAGTATTCCAGTCTTGATTCATGTGTTGGCTGGTGGGTGGAGATCAAGTTGAAGAATACAGGTCCGCTTCCGTTCAAGTCTGTGGAGATCAAGGTGAAAGATAAAGTCACCGATATTGAACTCGTTGCTCTTTCAGATGAGTTTACTGACCTTGATGGCTGCCTGAAAACAACAATAAAAGATACGCTCGCTTCAGGAGATACATTTATCATCAGTGCGCCTGCATTTACTTATAATCCCTCTGGGAATAATATCCGTGTGTTTATTACCTTGTGTTCCAATACCGGGCAAAAAGGCGGATGTGTAACCAGCAAGATCAATTTCAAGCCGTAATATAATGGTGTAGAAATAAAAATCTGCGCCATTATTTTTCATTGATCAGCTTTTTACTTTAAGTTCCTGATGGACTTGTTGTCATCGGCGTGGACGCGCCTTCTGTGAGCGATGTGCTTTTAGCCTGGGACCAGGCTTTCCCAGCTTCATTTCCCGCTTATTACTTCATCAATGGTCTTAATAACCAGACCGATTTGTTTTTGGTCTGCAATACGTGCCGCAAATTTTGAGAAGGTATCCAGGTCAACCGCATATTGACTGCATCCATCGCAGACACGATGGAACACAAAGATTGCCCAGCCTCCGCCCTCCTGCTCCACAGAGGTAATGTAGCGCATCATTTTTGTCACACTTGTGTCGCTCACAATATACGGCATGGCTCTTAATGCATATTTATCTGCAGGGGGAATTGTGTCAGGCCCGCCGCTTACGCCGCGCGCGCTATCGTATCCACAATCAATCACAGTCTGTCTTGCTTCTTCATCATAATGTCCAAAGGGATAGGCAAATGAAGTGATCCTAAAACCATAGTTCATTTCTCTACCGTACAAATACGAGGAAAATCAGTCATAGAGTAAACTCAGGGTCACCAAACCAACTGAGGTGTCCTCTATGACTGATCGCTACCGAGTATACACAAAAGTGAAGAAAACGTTGAAGACC